>Ga0315339_1000046_pt1 | contig 214419 bp, 194 predicted proteins | sample ASW17metaG_FD_204514 | JGI IMG/M metagenome (GOLD analysis project Ga0315339, IMG submission 204514) | Ammonia-oxidizing marine archaeal communities from Pacific Ocean, United States - ASW #17 | ecosystem: Environmental > Aquatic > Marine > Oceanic | place: USA: California | collected 2016-12-05
GCGGCGGGGCTCTGATGGTCGGGTGGGTTGCCGCCCTTGATTGTGGAGCGGGTGGCGGCTGCTGTTTTTTCCAGTTCGAGATGGGGATAGATCTCTAAGAACTGGGTGATTATCCGGAAGGTGAGACCCCAGACGACCTCTCCGGCGATCCGGTAGCAGGGGAAGTCTCGGGGGCCGCTCGGGAGTAGGATTTCGACCGTGGAGAGTGCTACGGGGTCTCGGAGTTCATCTATGGGGACCCAGAACACCTCTGCGACCTCGTAGCTGGCGACGTGGGCTGTGGCCAGGGCGCCGATGCCGAAGACGAAGGGAGTGATCGTCAGGGTCGGTAGGTGAGGAGACGATGGTGCTACATCGTCGAGTCGGCCCAGCGTCCTGCCGAGGAGTTTGAGATCGAGGCCGACTTCCTCCATGGCCTCCCTCATCGCGGTGTCGACGATGTCCATGTCATCGTAGTCGCGGCGGCCGCCAGGTAGGGCCATGTGCCCGGACCACGGGTCACGCTCGGACTTGGCGCGCTTGATGAGAAGAACCTCGAGATTTGGCCTGGCTCTTAATACCAACGAAACTGCGGCCTGTAGCCGGTCGCCTTCCTGAATGGGCGGATCTTGCGCATCACTGGCGTAGGACGCGAGTGCTTCGCTCAACACCCAGAATCGGGAATCGTCGTTTGAGGGCAACGTGAAGATTTCTGGAAGTGGGGAGTGTTTAAGCTTAGATCAATGACCCGGAGTGCGTTCAGGCATGCTCGCCTTCACACCCCTATAGTGTCTGGCCCCCAGATGAGCTTGTGCAGTTGTATTTGGAAACGCACCGGGAGTCCGTCTTCAAGAATCCATCCGGTGAGTGCCTCTAGGTCGATATCACCCCAAACGGGAGAGACCAGAAGCGCTCGAAGCGTGCCTTCATCGAGGCGGGTGTCGAGGCCTCGGTCTCGGATGGTGTCCCGGGTCCACTCGTAATCCTCGCGGTCCTTTACGACGAACTTGATTTCGTCTTTGCCGCTGAGGTGATCCAGGTTGCTCCACATGTTCTTCCCGACCTCGCCGGACCCCGGGCACTTCAGGTCCATAATGATGTGTGCTCGGTCATCGACAGGGGCGACGTCGAAGGCGCCCGATGTCTCGACGAGGACGGTGTAGCCGTCGTCCAGAAGCAGCTCGATCAGGGGAAACGCGGCTTTGTGCGAGAGCGGTTCGCCTCCGGTTACTTCCACCACCTTCGCCGAGTGGCTTCGGACCTTGTCCAGGATTTCCGGGAAGGTCATCCGGGTCCCGCCGTGAAAGGCGTATGCAGTGTCGCACCAGGTACAACGGAGCGGGCACCCCGTGATCCGGACGAACGTGCAAGGCAATCCGGCCCAGGTCGACTCACCTTGGACCGAGTGGAAGATCTCGGTAATGCGGAGGAAGGGCTCCGGGGCGTCAACCACGTTTTGGCCACATGAAGCCGAGCGGTGATTCCCGTACAACACTTCCTGCCATGAAGAGCATGTTCGCCGGACGTTCCGCCAGCCTGCGCATCAGGTAGGGGTACCAGTGCGACCCAAACGGCACATAGACGCGCACGTTGTAGCCATCTCTGACGAGCTGCTTCTGTAGGTCGCGCCGCACGCCGTGGAGCATCTGGAACTCGAACGTGCTCTTGTCGATGCCTTCCTTTTGATGAAAGTCCACAGTGGCTTCGATCATTGGATCGTCGTGTGTGGCGATGGCCGGATAGTTGCCATCGGCGAGCAGCATCTTCATGAGGGCGACGAAGTTTCCATCGACTCGATCTCTCTCCTGATAGGCCACCGATGCCAGTTCGGCGTAGGCACCCTTGCAAAGCCGGACACGGGCTCCGAGTTCGTTCATGCGCGCTACGTCACCCGCGCTCCGCTTCATGTACGACTGAAGCACCACCCCGATCTCGCGCCATCCGTCCGACCAGAGATTCTCAAAAGCGTCGAGGGTCTGCTGTATGAAGCCTGACGATTCCATATCGAATCGAATGAACAGGCCGTCGCTCTTCGCGCGATCCAAAACGCGGCCCAGGTTGTCAGCCAGAAATGACTCGGAGATTTCTTGTCCGAGTTGGGTGAACTTGAGCGAGACATTCGCCTTGAGTCCTTCGTCCGCGATCCGGTCGAGGACTTGGAAGTAGACGTCGGCAGCTAGCCGCGCGTTTTCCTCGTCGTGGACCGACTCGCCAAGGAAGTTGCCCGTGGCCATGAGGCCCGATGCTTCGGCCTCTTTGATGCCGCGTACGAGGTCGTCCACTGTCTCGCCGGGGACGAAGCGTTGTGCCATACCGCGCAGCGGAGTCCTCGTCACCACCGTTTTGGCGGCGCCGGACTGGCTGAGGTAGATCAGGCTCTTTCTGAGCATGCGATCCAGTCGATTGTAGTCAGTTGTTGTCTGCGAGTTCGCGCTGTGCGACGAGTGCTTCTTCGAGGAGCGCCTGAACCTCGTATAACGTCAGCTCGCCGAGCTGATCCTTCACGTCCTCCGAATTCGCCCCCTCGTGGAGCGTGTCGGTCTCGACGTGTCCCACGATCCCTACTCCGGTTTGCGCCCACCGGGGGAAGACGAGGTATCCGCTATACGGCCTACGCAGGTTGCTCGTCTGTTCAACCTCGACGGACACCGTGTACGGATGCCCGTCCGATCCCTCGTAGGCCGGCGGCCGGTTGTGCACCGAAAAGTAGCCGCCGAGTGTTTGATCGGGGGCATGTTCTTGGTCGTCGCCTGACTGGGCGTGGTCGTCGGACATGGGGCCTTTGCTGGTCAAAAGAGGCCGTCAAAAAAGATCTGTCGACCAGGCTTGAAGCTAGAATATCACGATCTCTGCGGCTACTGAGCGGCTTGGTTGTGACGGGGTGCGCCGGGCTCTAGACTGACGAACCTCGAAACCGATTGGAGCCTTGATGCCCCGAAAGATGCGCGCTGCGATCTTCGCTGAAAATGGCGGTCCCGATGTCGTCGAGATCAAGCAGGTCGCCATACCCGTACCCGGGCCTGGTGAGGTGCGGATCAAGGTGGAGGCGTCCGCGATGAACCATCTGGACCTTTGGGTCCGCCGGGGCTTGCCGATTGAAACACCGATGCCGCACATCGGCGGGTCTGATATCGCCGGTACCGTGGATGCGGTCGGGCAGGGGGCCGATGCGGTGCCGCTCGGCACCCGAGTAGTGGTCGACCCGTCGATCGGCTACGAGTGGTACAACGGTCAAGGCAGGGGGCCTTCCTTCGAAGATCCGCCGTTTCAGATCATTGGTGAACACACACAGGGCGGTTTCGCCGAGTATTCGGTGGTGCCTGCTGCCAATCTCCTGGAGGTGCCTGATCAGGTATCGTCCGAAGTGGCCGCTGCTGCGGGATTAGTGTTCGTCACAGCCTGGCGGGCACTCATGACCCAAGCCCAGATCCGTGCGGGGGAGTCCGTCTTGATCACCGGCGGCTCCGGCGGGGTCGGTACCGCTGCCATCCAGATCGCGGTGAAGGCGGGGGCCAAGGTGTATGCGCTGACCGGTGGTGCGGAGATGGTGAGACGCGCCGAGCAGCTGGGCGCTCACAGGGTGTATGACCGCCACAAGGTCGACTTCTCTCGAGAGATTTGGAGGGACACCGCGAAACGCGGCGTGGACGTGGTCTTCGACACGGTGGGTGAGGCCGTGTGGCCTCAGTGCCTCAGGGCGTTGGCGGTTGGCGGTCGATTGGTGACTTCGGGCGCCACGACCGGCTCTCGTGGGGTGACGGAAATTCGGGCGATCTTCTGGAAACAACTCCACATCATGGGGAGCACGATGGGATCGCCGGCAGAGTTCAGAAGAGTCATGCGTCTTGTGTTCGATGGTTCACTAGAACCGGTGATTCACTCGACGATGCCGCTGGACAAGGCACGCGAGGCGCACGCAGAGCTCGAGGCCGGCCAGGTCTTCGGCAAGATCGTGCTGGTACCCTAATGGCCATGGACATCAAAGAGGCTCAGGCCCGGGTCGATGCGTGGATCGGACGCTTCGAAGAGGGCTATTGGCCGCCGCTCACCAATCTGGCCCGCCTGATAGAAGAGGTCGGCGAGCTCGCACGTGAGATGAACCATCGCTTCGGCCACAAGACGAAGAAGGCCGAGGAGCCGGATCAGAATCTCGCCATCGAGCTAGCAGACATCCTCTTCGTGCTGATTGCGATCGCGAATGAGCAGGGGATCGACCTCGAGGAGGCTTTCGAGCAGGTGCTGACCAAGTATGAAGAGCGAGACTCGGACCGTTGGGCGCCGGCTCAGCCCAAGTAGCTAGCCGGCCAGCGTGTAGTGTCCGTGAATACAAAGCCATCGGTCACCCTCTCGCACGAATACCCGTGTCGACTTCCCCCGCGAGGTGCTGCGCTCGCGGGTCTCGATCGAGATGCTGGAGTCGGTCCAGTAGTACGTAATCCAAGCTACGTCCCCTACGACTGTGACTTCCGCCTGGTGCATCTCGGTGTGGATGTTCATGCTCCGTTCGATCCAACTCGCGACGCTCCGTAGCTCGTAGTCTTTCCCTTCGTTGAGGTAGGTGTCGGTTTCGCCGAACGAGGTGAAGTCGTCATGGACGTACGTCGCGTATCGAGCGACGTCTCCCTGTTCGATCGCGTCCCACATGTCGACGAGCGTCTGCTTTACCGCATCTTCGGCAGACTGCGCGCGAGCGGTTTGCGGAGCCGACGCTCCGAGGGCGGCCGCGACGGCGACCGCTGTGGTCAGACGGAGTAGCTTGCGAGTGTGGCCACGCATCGGTCTACCTCTTCTTTCGTGTTGTAGTAGTGCGGACTGATTCGAACAAAGCCCGGTCGATAGTCGACGATCACGCCGTGCTCCGCCAAGTGTTTTACTGCCCCTGGGGGATCCTCGTGGCGCACCATGACGATTGAGGTGCGCCGATCTGGCTCTGGAAGGCGGAGCGAGAATCCGGCTTCGCTCGCACTCCCGATGAGGTGGTCGGTCAGCATTGTGTTGCGTTCAAGTACGGTGGAGAACCCGACCTCGTCGATGACTTCTTGTCCGCCGAGAGCCGTGTGGACCGTAGGAAGGGCCGGCGTGCCGAGTTCAAATCGTCGAGCGTCTGGGCGGAACTCGAAATTTTCGAGGTCGAAGTCGAACTGTTTCTCCGCCGCAAACCACGATGTGATTCGCGGCTCGAGGGTTCTGGCCAGTTCGTCGCGCACGTACAGGTAGGCGAGTCCAGGGCCTCCACACAGCCACTTCAGGGGTCCTCCGGTATAGAAGTCCACTCCGGTCTCGGACAGATCGAGCGACACTTGGCCCACACCCTGATATCCGTCGATGAGCGAGTAGGCCCCGGCATCGCGGGCGATCTTCCCAAGGGCCTGCAGGTCTTGTTCGTATCCGGTGGTGAAAAAGACGTGACTGGTGGCAAGGAAGAGCGTCCGCTCATCAACTGCTTCAGCGAACTGCTCGGGGTCGATTCGGATTCCGTCCGGACTCTTGAGCACGACCAGTTCGATCTCGGGCTTCACCGCCCACTGGTATGCGAGGGTTGGGAAGTCGAGTTCTGTGCAGATAACCCGGTTCCGTTCCCCGTCGGGCACGCTCTGGGTAACCACGGATAGGGCGGCGGACACGGATGGGAGAAGGGCGGTCTCCTCAGTCGATGAACCCCAGAACTCAGCCACGCGTCCGCGAAGATCCTCGATGCGTCCTAACCAATGGCCGTACCAAGCCGAGGCGCCCATGTCGTGCCAGCGTTCCTGGAACTCATCGAGGTACCCTTCGGACCGGCGGGAGAGTGCGCCCAGTGAACAGGAGTTCATATACGTCTTCCGGGAAAGGATCGGGTACTCGGCTCGCACAGACTCCAAGTCGAAGGGTTTCGTGTGCGGCTCGCTCATCTAGGACTCCTTTGGATCGTTGTCGCTCGGCGGCGGGACGATAGGTCCGGTCGGTCCGGCTCCGCCAGTTGGCCTTTCGCTGTATGCTGGACATGGCGCAGGTTCTCCGGACGCTCAGCCAAGCTCATATGACCATCCTACTCCTAACGCTTCCTTGGATCGGCGTCCTCGTCTTTCTGATCTTCGTAGTCCGCGTCCCGAGCGAGCTGCCGGAGGCCGGAGCGTTGGACGGCGAGAGTGCGCCGAGTATCTCGGTGATCATACCCGCTCGGAATGAGCGCTCGAACATCGCGAACTGCATCGCTTCGCTGACAAGGACGGACTATCCCGACTTCGAGATCATCGTGGTCGATGACCGAAGCGAAGACGACACGGCGGCCATCGCGCGTTCGGTGGCTGTGGGTCAGGCCAGTCGTATTCTTGTCATGGACGGAGCCGAACTCCCGGATGGGTGGCTTGGAAAGCCGTGGGCTTGTTGGCAGGGCGTGGGCGCTGCGGCCGGAGAGATTCTGCTCTTCACCGATGCGGATACCACACATGGGAGCTTGCTCCTCAGGCGCGCGGTAGCCGGTCTCCAAGAAGATGGCGCGGATCTTCTCACAGTCCTCGGGCGCCAGTTGATGGAGTCGTTTTGGGAGCGTCTGGTCCAACCGCAAATCTTTCTGGCCATGATGCTTCGCTTCCCTCGAGTGGAGGCGTTGGTCCAGAACGACGATTGGCGAGATGCGATAGCGAACGGGCAGTTCATCATGATGCCGCGTGCTTCCTACCATGCGATCGGTGGTCACGAAGCGGTGCGAGGCGAGGTCGTGGAAGACATGGCGCTTGCACAAACTGTGAAGCGTGCCGGATTCAAGGTCCGTGCAAGAAGTGCGAAGCAGGACTTCGCGACCCGCATGTACCGATCGCTTCCCGATCTCATCGAAGGGTGGTCCAAGAACATTGTAATGGGGGGACTCCAGAGCGTGCCTCACGCAATCCGCCCGATCATCTTGCCGCTATCGCTCCTGGCGGGAATCGGTCTGTGGATTGCTCCGCCTGTGCTGCTAGTGGCGGCGGCCTTCGGATTTGGTGGGCCGCTTTTGCTTCAATGGGCAGGGGCCGCCTACCTGTTGAGCGTGGTCGTGTTCAGCCTCTTCACGGCTATTATGAAGGGGCCGCCGGCATACGGCCTTCTGTATCCGTTAGGTGCTGCAGTAGGCTCGTTCATCTTCCTGCGGTCCTGGGTTCGTGGTCGCAACGTCGAATGGAAGGGCCGAAAGTATACCTTGCGAGATATTGCGGAGATTCCGTGACGGAGGCGGACTCAGGTCGAAACTCCGAACCCACATCGCGTCTCGCGACTGGCCTCAAGGCCCAGGCGCGTGAACTGGGGTTCTCGCTCTGTGGGATTACGACAGCAGATGCCACGGACCACATGGCCTTCTATCGCGGCTGGATCGAAGAGGGCCGCCACGGAGAGATGGCGTATCTCTCCAGGGAAGACTCTCTGTCCCGTAGGGCAGACCTAAAGACGACGCTTGAGACTGTGCGGAGTGTCGTCGTCGTGGCTCATGAGTACTTCGTTCCGGACCCAGATGGTGTGCCTGGAGACCCGTCCCGAGGAGTGATTGCGCGATACGCTCGGGGAGATGACTACCACGATGTCGTCAAGAAGAAACTCCTCACTTTGGCGCGGTGGGTGGAAGGTCAATCGCCTGGTGCACGGGGACGAGCGTATGTGGATACTGGCCCGATTCTCGAGCGTGACCTCGCTCGTCGCGCTGGGATTGGCTGGTTCGGTCGGAACACGATGCTGATCAACCCCACACGTGGCTCGTACTTCTTCGTGGGCACTTTGCTCCTAGATGTCGACCTTCCGGCGGACGAGCCGTTCGAGGAAGATCGGTGCGGTACGTGCAGCGCCTGTCTCGACGCATGTCCGACCGGTGCTTTGATGGGCCGCGACGGGTCCGGCGCGCCGGTGATGGATGCGACCCGGTGCATCTCATACCTCACCATTGAGTTACGGGGTGCGATTCCTATGGAGCTTCGTCCACTCATGGGGAACCGCGTCTACGGGTGTGATATCTGCCAGGAAGTGTGTCCCTGGAACGATCGTTTCGCGGAGCCAACGGGGGAGCCCGCGTATTCGGCCCGCGACGGACTCGACGGTCCGGAGTTGATCGAGTTGGCGGAGCGACTTCTCGGTGCCGATGAGGAGAGCTTTAGGGAGCTTTTTCGAAAGTCTCCCATCAAACGGGCCAAGCGCGCTGGCCTTCTGCGGAATGTTTGTGTGGCACTGGGGAACTGGGGAGCGGAGGACGTCGTCCCTGTCCTCCGAGTAGGGCTGAGGGACGAGTCCACGCTCGTGCGTTCACATGCCGCTTGGGCGCTCGGCAGGGTGGGTTCGCCGGCTGCTATCGAGGCACTTTCCGCTCGATTTGAGGAAGAGTCGGATGCGTCCTTGTTGGATGAAATCGGTCGCGCGCTGAACATGAGCGATACGAAACCTGCGGTGTAGGAAGAGCCTAATTATCTTTCGCCAACCATTCCCTCGTTCTGAACAACTGTGAGGCTGCTTTGGCCAGCGTTCTCGAACAATTGAAAGCGATCCGCTCAGCCGGTGGCGAGCGGCGCACCGCCGGACTCTCCGACGATACCGTCTGCACGTTCTGCCAGGACGACGCGACCCTGGTCGATGCGGTAAACGCAGCGACTCAGGAATTCGAGCTGTTGAAGCATGAATTTCCAGAACTCATAGGGAAGTCCGAGTCAGAGCAGATTGGAGAAATTCAGGGCAGCTTCGTGAACTTTTACGCGGACGACACGGTGAATCCGTATGTGTCGCTTGCGGCTCGTGGCCCATGGGTGATTACGACCAAGGGCGCGGTCGTGCACGACAACGGTGGATACGGGATGCTTGGCTTCGGGCACCTCCCCGATGCGGTCGTCGGCGCGATGAGTAAGCCACAGGTGATGGCCAACGTCATGACCGCCAATGCGTCTCAGTTGAGGCTAGCGAGGGCGCTCAGGAAAGAGATTGGCCATTCGCGTGATGGCGACTGTCCGTTCAGTGACTTCCTAGCCATGAACTCCGGGTCCGAGTCGGTCTCCGTGGCGTCCCGCATTTCGGACGTGAACGCGAAGCTTCTCACGGACGAGGGTGGCAAGCACTCAGGCAAGCGAGTCAAAAAGATTGCCCTCGAGGGTGGCTTCCATGGACGGACAGGGCGCCCCGCGCTGTTTTCCGACTCGTGCCGGGGAGCGTACGAGACACACCTCGCGACGTACCGCGATCGGGACGATCTCATCACCGTGCCGGTGAACGACTCGGACGCGATGCGAGCGGCCTTTACGAAGGCGGAGGAAGACGGTGTCTTCATTGAGGCGGTCTTCATGGAGCCCGTGATGGGTGAGGGTAATCCGGGGATCCGCATTACGCCGGACTTCTACGCGACGGCCCGTGCGCTCACGATGGCCAACGATGCCCTCCTGCTGGTCGACTCGATTCAGGCGGGGCTGCGTGCCACCGGAGACCTGTCGGTTGTCGACTACCCGGGTTTCGAAGAGCTCGATGTACCCGACATGGAGACGTATTCCAAAGCCCTTAATGCCGGACAGTATCCGCTCTCGGTGCTTGCCATGACGGAGCGTGCTTCAGGTCTCTATCGAACGGGCATCTACGGAAACACGATGACTGCGAATCCCCGGGCGATGGACGTTGGCGCCGCGGTTCTGGGCATGGTGACCGACGAGATCCGCACCAACATCGTCGAGCGTGGTCACGAGTTTGTCGAGAAGCTCAGGGCGTTGGCAGCAGAGTTGGACGGGCCGATCACCGGTGTGCAGGGGACCGGACTACTCTTCTCCTGCGAATTGGACCCCGCCTACAAGGCGTATGGCGCCGGGAGTTCGGAGGAGTTCATCCGTCTGCACGGCATCGGCGTAATCCACGGCGGTGAGAACTCACTCCGTTTTACGCCGCACTTCTTGGTTTCGTCCCAAGAGGTCGACCTGATTGTCGAGAACATCAAGAACGCGTTGGTGAACGGCCCTCGTAGCTGAGTGAGCGCGGCTTTTGTTCGCGAATTACGCAGTCGATCAGCCTGCGGTGAAGGGCACCCAGTAGACGACGTCTTCCCAGCGTAGCTCGATGCGTCCGCCGTTCGCGTCATCGGGGATGACGCGGATCTAGAAGACCTCGACGTGCTCGTCCAACGAGTCACGCCGCATCGTGATTCCTGCCTGGTTTTCGGCCTCGTCGTAGCTCTGCCCACCCTGGCCTGTCCGACGGTTGATGATCAAGGTTCCGCCGTCCGCTTCGGGGAACGACGAGAGCGTGTAGAAGCCAACGGGGATGACCTCTCCGTCGATAGTGATGTCGCGGTCGAAGCCGAATTGAGTGGCTGAGTTCGCTCCGGTGCGCCACCACACGCCGTATGCGAGGAGGCCCGCCGAAGACGTTTCGCCCTCGGCGCACAGGTGTGCCGTAGCCGCCGCTGAACTGAACGCCTGCAACGAAGTCCGTGACCTCGCCTCGCCCGGAAGGTTCACCCAGAGGACGATCACCGAAGGCCAACGCCACGGTGGCTTTGTCCAAGGCGTGGTACTCGACACGGGTCAGGTCGTAAGCCCGGGTCGAGCCCGTGCCGTCCAAGGAGAGAATGAGGCCCTCGGCATCGACCGACATCGTGGATAGGCCCCGACTCGGGTGCAGGAGGCCCCAACTGCCGTCCGTGTTTGCGATCAAACCGAAGCTTGATCCGCGGCCTGTGAAGGTGGAGACCGCGTCCTCAAAACCGCCTTGGGAGGCTTGCCACCAGAGTGCTGTTTCGAAGGGCTAGTGGAGCATGTCCACGAACGGTACCGAACCGGGTGCTGCGTCGAAGGCGTTGGATTGCTCCTGCCCGCGGCTCATCGTGACCATGTTCGCTCCGTCTTCGCCGAGCACGAGCTCATCGGACCGAATCAGTTCGCCCGTGTTGTCACCGCCGGCGTAGGCCTTCCCGGTATACCCGGTGAGTTCTCCGGCCTGAGACATGGACAATGCGTATTCCCCGAAAGTCTTTCTGGCTCCCCGAATGAGCGCCTATGCCTTCACGGTGCCTTCATCGAATTCGATCCACTCGACGGCCAGGGTATCGTCACCCATTAGGGTCGTATAAGCGGCCTGTTCCGGGCCGTCCGTCGCGCCGTCGCCACATCCCATAGGCATTAGGGCGGCGACTGCCGCGAGCCCGTACTTCTTCATTTGCTGTCTCCTCGGGAAACGTGGTCAGGTATTCGTAAAGATCGACAGCTAGGGACTCTTGCTGGCCTTCGGGACTTTCTCGGGGGTTGAGATCCCGCTTCGGATTTTCTGAACGCCGTCTTCGCGGAGAATCTTCGTGCCTCCTGCGGCCTGGTGCGGTGCGCAGCTATCTGGTCGGAAGGCACGGTAGATCTCGCCTCCCAGCCGGGCGAGCTAGGTCCCGGTGGGACTCGATGACCTAGTGGCTGTGCTCGTGGGTGTGGTCGTGCCGCCCTTGGTGGAAGACCACATGCATGAGGGACCCGCTCACAAATGCTTGGTACAGCGTGACCCCAGCTCCGTGGTCCGTTCCCGCGAGCCCGGCCCCGAGTACATATCCGCCCAGGGTTGCTAGCACGACCGCAAAGACTCCGGTCGCGGCAAGACCCACCCCGTGACGTGGCCGAATTAGCCACCAAATAACCAATCCGACCGGGATTCGATGGAGAATGGTGGCGAGAGCGAACGGCACAGGGATGTCGCCGTCTCCAGGGCCGAAGGCGGCCCCTTCGAGGAGCGCGTGAAGCACCAGGCCAGAAAGACCAACCACGAGGGCGAGGTTGTCGGTGTGGGTCTCCAGCGCGCGGGACGCTCGCTCGAACACCGTCGGAACGAGGATACCTAGCCCCAACATGACGATAGGCACAAAGCTCTTTGTGTCCCAAGCATGGGGAAGTACCTGCCATGCGACGAGCACGGGGACGGCGACGTACACGAATCCGTCTACGAGTCGTACAGCGGAGGGGCGGTCGTGGAGCCAACCGTAGATGACAGGGCCGAGGATCGGCGCCGCAAGGGCGGCTACCAGATAGAGCATGGTGTTTGAGGCTTCGACTCTGTCCGACGCGATGAGGGTGTAGGAGGTGGGGAAGATGGGGTACTACCCTGGTGGCTGTATACCTCCGGGAACGCCGGCGCCTTTCAGGGGGATTACTTCGTCGCAACGTGCCTTGAACGAACGCGTAGGTGTCCGTTCGAGGGTCTTGGAAACGAACGGAGTGAGATCGAGTGAATATTCGTGCGTGGGTTCGACGTTTGTGGGTGCTTCTTTTCTTGGTTGCGGTTGCAGCATGTGCGGATGAGGAAGGTGCCCCGCAGGCCGCGACGGTCATCGTAGAGGCCGACTCGGCGGAGCCTCTCTTGTTGATCGTGTCGACGCGGTTCGAGGTCATCTCGAGTGGGGAGGTCGTCTTCCAGGACATCGACACGATCCCGATCACCGGAAATCACAGCGAGACGTTTCAGCTCAATTCAGCGGCGCGCTTCACTGCGATCCTCAAGAACGACTACGAGACGGTGGAAGGTGCGCGCCTCTCCGTGTTGATCGATGGCGGCCTCGAGTACGATGAGACGGCTTTGCTCGGGCAGGGCGGTTTCCTTCAGTATGTGTATCGCTTCCAGACGAACGGGATCTTTTAGCGGGTTACTCCCACTCGATGGTTCCCGGTGGCTTGGACGTGACGTCCAGTGCGAGCCCGCTGATTCCGTCCAGATCTAGGATCGCCGCGCACACCTCTCGGAGCAGGTCGGTAGGTAGCTGAACTGGAGTCGCGGTCATGGCTCGAGCCGAGTGGACGGGTCGCAAGATGATTGTTTCTCCGTCCGAGTCGCCAAGGGCCAGCGGGGCCAGGACCGTTGGGCACTGCCACACGTCGTTGTAAACACCGTGGTCCCGTAGCGCGTCCATGACGATTGCGTCCGCCTCGCGAAGGATGTCCAGACGGGCTCGGGTGACTCTCCCCTCCACCGCGCGGGCTTGGTTTGGGTGACCCTCGTCTACGTTCCAGACGCATCGGTTGATCCCGGGGACCTTGGCGGTGAGCGACGATACCGCTGCGATCAGCGTGTCCCATGGGACGTCTCCGCTGAGCAGGACAGGGTGTTCGTAGGCTCTCACGTCGGCCTTCACTCCGACGGAGCGGATGGGGAGTAGGCACGCCTGCAGCCCGTATGATTCCGCGATGGCTTCGGTCTGCGGAATGAGGTCTTCGAAGCCCTCGGTATCTTGGGTCCCGTCCGAGCAGAGAAGGCGGACGCCAAGGCCCGGGCCTGGGAATGGATGCCGCCAGAGTGCTTGATGTTCGATTCCCATCCGCTCACCCAGCTCGCGTACCTCGACCTTGTACAAGTCGGCCAGTGGTTCCACGACCTTCCCGGCTTGGATCATTTCCTCGATGATCGGGACACGGTTGTGATGCGTCTTGATCGTCTGCGCGCGCTTCGTTCCGCCCGTCTCAATCGTATCGGGATAGATCGTGCCCTGGCCCAGCAGGTGGTGTTCGATGCCGAGGCGCTCGGCTTCGTGCTGGAAGACCTTCACGAAGCTGTCGCCGATGATACGACGTTTGGCCTCGGGCTCGATGGCATCCGCGAGCGCTGCAAGGAACGTGTCGCTCGCATCGACGAAGTGGAGGTTCTGATCTAGGCCGATTTCGGTGAACATGCGGAGCACGCCAGCGCTCTCGTGGAGGCGCATCAGCCCGTTGTCGATATGCAGAAGGTGGAGTTTCTCTGGCCCAAGAGCCTGGCCGAGGAGCACTGCGGCCACCGTGGAGTCCACCCCGCCCGAGGCGAGCAAGAAGACCGAGCCGTCACCTACGTGTGCTCGCACGCGTTCGATCTCTTCGTCCAGGAATCCGTCCATGGACCAACTCACTTCACATTTGCAAATCTCGAACACGAAGTTGGCGATCATGTCGTCGCCATGGGTGGTGTCGTCCACTTCGGGGTGAAACTGGAAACCGTACCGCCGTAGCTTGTCCGACCCGATGGCGGCGTAGCGATGTTCGCTCGCAAGACCCGTGATGCTGTGACCGATCTCCTCGAAGTCCGGACCCACTGAAATCACCGAGTCGTAATGGCTCATGAACACCTGCTCGACGTCGTCCAACCCCTTGAAGAGTGGGTGTTGGGCGTCCAAGTGAAGTTCGGCCTTTCCCCACTCGCGCCCCCCGTGTTCCACTTCCCCGCCGTAGTGCTGTGCGATCTGCTGGTGGCCGAAGCAGAAGCCCAAGATGGGGACGTCGAGGTCGTAGATTTCCTTGGTGTACTCAGAATCTTCGCCGTGTGAAGCCAGGCTCGGGCTGCCCGAAATGACGATGCCCTGATAGCGCTGGAACACCTCGACCGGGTCTTCGGGCTGTCTGATCTCAGCTCGTACGCCGCGGCGCCGAATCTTGGTCGCGATGAGGTGAGCGTACTGACCACCAAAGTCGATGACGGCGATCGTGTCGTGCGCCAAGTCGGCTCCCGGGGGGAAGGGTGTAGTGTGCGACCGTTCAGCCGCTGCATGCGAGATGCGCCGAATCTTGTCGTTTCGTGACCTCAACGGAAGGTCCGGTAACTCGGGTTGACTTTGGACGAGGTGCGACTAGATTTAGGCAGGCCTAAATATTGTCCCACTCTTCTCGAAATCCCTCGCATGGTCGATCCGGCACTCGCGCTGGCTGTATTTGCACTCCTCATGGTCGCAGGAATCGTACTGTTCTGGCCACGTCGAGGCGTGGTGGCGCGCATTGTCGAGTATTCCCGACTGACGGACCGTGTGAGGCTCGAAGACGCGCTCAAGCATGTGTACATGTCCGAGCTGGCAGGGCGCGTCAGCACTCTCGAGAGCTTGGCGGGGCGCCTCGAGATTTCGACGGCCAGGGCCGCAGACCTCCTCACGCAGCTCACGGACGTCGGCATGGTGCAGGCTGGTCAGGACGGGCCTCAACTTTCTGACGCTGGCCGAGAGTCGTCGGTGCGGCTTGTCCGGACACACCGCCTTTGGGAGCGCTACCTCGCGGACCGGACCGGGATTCCGGCGGTGGATTGGCACGAGGAGGCGGAGCGTATGGAGCACAGCCTGTCCAGCGAACAAGTCGAGACGCTGTCCTCCCGGCTCGGGCATCCTAGATGGGATCCGCACGGAGACCCGATTCCCACGGCGACCGGCCATATGCCGAAGTTGGTGGACTTAAGTCTGACGGGCGCGCCCGTGGGTCGCACCATCGAAATCGCGCACTTGGAGGACGAGCCGCGAGAGATCTACGACGCGTTACTCAACGAAGGACTCGCGCTTGGCGTGAGGCTGGATGTTGTGGGCCGTGATGATCGCGGAGTACTCGTGCATGGCGCCGGGCGGGATTTCGCGGTTACGACGGTGCTTGCTCGGAATGTGAGCGTTCATGTCCTACCCGAGGGGTCCAGTGCCGACCAGGCGCTTGAAACCCTGGCGGACCTCAAGCCCGGCGAGGCGGGCAGCGTTCTAGGTCTGTCGTCAGCCTGCCGGGGGCCGCAGCGGCGGAGACTCCTGGACCTGGGGGTCGTACCGGGAACCATCGTGAGTGCCGAGATGTCGTCGGCCGCGGGAGACCCGGTCGCTTATCTGATTCGAGGCGCGCTTATCGCCTTACGAAGCGCACAAGCGAGCTGGGTCACTATTGAGCGAGTGGTAGACACTTCCGGGGTCGCGTCCTGATGAAGGGCTTCTCGGCAGACCCCTGTGGGTCGTGTGCGGAACACCGTGAGCAGAGCCTCGTTCGGCTCGGGTTGAGTCCCGAGAAGTGGGACTATCTCATTGCGTTGGCGGGGAACCCCAACGTCGGCAAGAGCACGGTCTTCAATCAGCTGACGGGACTTCGGCAACACACCGGCAATTGGCCTGGGAAGACTGTCGTCCGGGCAGAAGGCGTATTTGCTCATGAGAGCCACCGTGTAAAAGTGGTCGACCTCCCGGGGACGTATTCACTCCAAGCCGGGAGTGTGGATGAAGAAGTCGCACGTGATTTCGTTCTCTTCGGCAGACCCGATGTCACGCTCATCGTCGTCGATGCGACGCGGCTCGAGCGAAACCTCAACCTCGTCCTACAAATTCTGGAGATCACCGACAAAGTCGTCGTTTATCTCAACTTGATCGACGAAGCTCGCCGCCATGGGATCGCGGTCGACTCCAAGAAATTGGAGAAAGAACTCGGCGTCCCGGTGGTCCAGGGGATCGCTCGGGAGGGCGTTGGGATCGACGAGGTGATGGAGGCGGCTCATGAGGTTGCGAGTCGGAGCGCGGGTGCTGGAAGGCGGACAGTCGAGGCACACGCCCCCGAAGTCGAGGTGGCGATCGGCACACTGGCACCCGTAGTTGAAGAGCACTTCCGCAACGTGCCGAACGCTCGATGGGTCGCACTTCGGCTTCTGAACGCGGACGAGGCGGTCGAAGAAGCCGTCCGTTCGGGAGAGCTGGGGCACCTCACAGGTCAAGAAGTCGCTGAGATACCGATTCCGGAAGACGCCGGCCGACAGGCGGTTCTTGAGTTAGCTACTCGGTTGCGCTGGGACCTTCCTCCGGACTTTCACGACCTCGTGACGCAGCGTTCGTTTGAGGCTGCTCAAGAAATGGCTGGACGAGTGCAGTTGGGAGGTCTCAAGAAGGCCGGTTTCGTTTTCGATCGGAAGCTCGACGCCTGGCTGACGAGCAGGGTCTTCGGGTTCCCACTCATGCTCCTGATCTTAGCGGCCGTCTTCTGGCTGACGATCGAGGGAGCGAACGTCCCGTCTCAGATGCTCGCGACGCTGCTCATCGACAACGGACATACCTGGCTCAAGGGCATTGCAGCCGCTCTGGCTCTGCCTTGGTGGTTAGACGGGTTCCTGCTAGACGGCGTATATCTCGCGACCGCATGGGTAATTAGCGTGATGCTTCCGCCCATGGCGATCTTTTTTCCGCTGTTCACATTGCTCGAGGACTTCGGGTATCTCCCGCGCGTTGCGTTTAATCTCGATTCGATGTTTCGGACGGCTGGGGCGCACGGGAAGCAGGCCCTTACGATGTGTATGGGTTTCGGCTGCAACGCGGCAGGCGTGGTCGCCACCCGAGTTATCGATTCTCCACGCGAACGACTGATCGCGATCATCACGAATAACTTCAGTCTCTGTAACGGGCGGTGGCCGACTCAGATCCTGATCGCCACGATCTTCATTGGTGCTTTGGCGCCTCAACTCGGTGGCGTGGTCAGTGCCATGGCTGTGGTGGGCATAGCACTGTTCGGCATCGTCATGATGTTCTTGTCATCTTGGTTGCTATCGCGGACAGTGCTGAGGGGCGAGGCGACCAGCTTCAGCCTCGAGCTTCCTCCGTATCGTCCGCCCCGGATCATGCAAACCCTCTACACGTCGATGATCGACCGCACGCTGATCGTTCTGTGGCGGGCCGTGATCTTCGCGATCCCCGCCGGAGCGGTGATCTGGCTGATCTCGAACATCAGTGTCGATGGCGCGAGCCTGGCTCAACATTCTGTGGAGTGGCTCGATCCTCTCGGACTTCTCCTCGGATTGAATGGCGTGATCTTGGTCGCCTATGTGGTTGCGATCCCGGCCAACGAGATCGTGATCCCGACGATCCTGATGCTCACCGTGCTCACGGGAGGCATCGCCGGTGGGGAGGGTGCAGGAGTCATGTTCGAATTGGACAGCGTCGGCGCGACGGGCGAATTATTGAGGGCCGGTGGGTGGACTTTGCTGACGGCTGTGAACGTCATGCTGTTCAGTCTGCTCCATAACCCATGCTCCACCACGATCTACACGATCTACAAAGAGACCCGGAGCGCGAAGTGGACCACGGTGGCCACACTCATGCCGGTCGCGATGGGTGTCACGGTGTGTTTCCTGGTAACCCAGGTGTGGCGGCTCCTGGCCTAACGGGGGTTGGCCGACGCCCGCCGGGGTAAGGAATGTGGGCTCCAGGAGACCTGCTGCTTCGTGATCCTGTGCTGTATGTTTTGAGATGCCGTTCCCGCGGCTTGTTCTCCAGGATCCCATAGCGGAGTCGTTCTCCCATGCCCGATGTCGAAACTCTCATGACCCTGGCCACCTCAGTCACTGCGGCCTGGGTGCCGCGAGTTCTCGGTGCCCTCGCTGCGCTGATCTTCGGTTGGATATTCGCCGGGTGGGCCAAGCGCTTCACGCGGAAGGCACTCCAGGCCTCCCACCTCGACGATATCCTCATCCCGTTTATCGCGGGCATGATCCATGTCTCGATCATCGTCTTGGTCACCGTCGCCGCGATTGGCGTTCTCGGTGTAAGCACCGCTTCGTTCGTTGCCGTGCTCGGTGCTGCAGGGCTGGCCGTAGCCCTCGCTTTCCAGGGCACGTTTTCGAACTTCGCGGCCGGGGTGATGCTCCTGACGTTCCGACCCTTCAACGTGGGTGACTTCGTTCAGGTGGGTGGGACCTCTGGAACAGTCCGTGAGGTGGGGATCTTCACCTGTATGCTCACGACGGGGGACAATGTTCAGATCAGTGTTCCGAATGGGCAGATCTTCGGTTCGACCATCACAAACTTCTCAGCTAGCGAGACTCGTCGTATCGACCTTGTGATCGGGGTCAGCTACGACGACGACCTCGGGGTCGCGATACGCACCTGCATGGATGTGCTAGCCGCCGATTCGCGTGTGCTCGATGAACCTGAGTCGGTCGTCGCTGTTTCCGAACTGGCCGACTCGTCCGTGAATCTCGTCGTCCGTCCCTGGGTGAACGCCGAGGACTACTGGGCTACCCGCTGGGACCTGACGCGCGCCCTCAAGGAGAACCTCGAGGCAGCGGGTTGCAACTTGCCGTACCCGCAACGTGACGTGCACATGCACCAGCCGGGCTAAGAGCGTCCTTGCCCGGGTCGGTGGCTGCCGACCCGGGCCGGGCCTTTCGCGAATGCCCCGTCTGCCCGATCTTGTCCCTGACGCTGGTTGAGAATCGTTCTCAACACTATTCGGTTCAGAAAGACTATGCCAGAATCCCCACAACAAGCTGATAGCCTGCATTCTGCGGACGAGTACGTCAGTCTCATGGACGTCGAGATCACGACCCCTGTGGAACTCGTGAGTATCGACCTGACTCCTGAAGAGGCTGGGCCCCTACTCGATCGCGGGATCGTGCCAGGCTGTTTGTTGTGCCGCATCGGGCGTTCGCCCTTCGGTGATCCCGTGGTTTCTGCGGACGGTACCTGTTTCGCGCTCCGTAAAGAGACCGCTCGCTGCTTGAGGGTTCGTGCAGTGAGTGGGTCGAGCGCCTGACCCGAGGTCCTAGAGCGGTGACAAGCACGTGAAAGATGCCCGCGGTTTCGTGGATGCTCGGATAGCCCCACCGCCGCTCAGTGCCATCCCGCTCGTGGCGGTGATCGGTCCGCCCAACTGCGGTAAGACCACGCTGTTCAACCAACTTACGGGTTTGCGGCAGAAGGTCGCGAACTATCCGGGCGTCACGGTTGAGAAGCACTTCGGCGTCGTGGAACTCGCGGACGGACGTTGCCTCGACTTGGTGGATCTGCCAGGGGTGCATGGGCTGTCTGCTCGGACGCTCGACGAGAGGGTCACCGTCGACGTTCTGCAGGGCCGGGTGGAGGGCATGCGACCTCTCGACGCCATCGTCGTCATCGTCGACTCGACGAGTCTTGAGCACGACCTCATGCTCCTCGAGCCAGTTTCTGAATTCGGACTTCCGACGCTACTCGTCTTCAACATGGCGGACGAGTTCGACGCCCGTCGTGGGGCGCTGGATGTCGACACCTTGGCGAGTGAGATGGGTGTCGAGGTCTGTCGTACCAATGGGCGGACCGGTGAAGGCGTCGACATCGTTACCGACTACCTGAGCAAGGTAAAGATCCGGACGGGCGAGCTAGGACATCCTCTGATTGGAGCGGGTGCTCGACCAGGGAGAAGACTCCCAACGGTTGACGCCATGATCGCCCGAAAGGCCCAGATCGCTCGCGTCCTGAAAGCCTCGGACTATGTGCCTCCGGGCCCGTCGGCGTGGACGGCTCGGTTGGACGCGATCTTCCTCCACCGGTTCTTGGGGCCGGCCGCGTTTGTCTTGATGGCCGCCTTGGTGTTCCAGGCCATCTTCACGTGGGCCGTTCCGGGAATGGACCTCGTCGAGTTCTTGGTGAGCACGTCAGGCGAGTGGGTGGGAGGGATTCTCCCCGACACGTGGTTTCGCTCCCTCTTGATCGATGGTGTATGGGCCGGTGTAGGTGCGGTCGTGGTATTCCTGCCTCAGATCCTCGTGCTCTTCCTATTCTTGGGCATCCTCGAGGATTCGGGATATCTGGCGCGTGCAGCTGTGATCGCCGATCGGCTGATGTATCGCGTGGGCCTTCAGGGCCGGGCCTTTTTGCCGCTCCTTTCCGGCTACGCCTGTGCTGTGCCAGCGATTCTGGCTGCACGAGCGGTAGAAGACGAAAGGGATCGAATCACGACGATCTTTGTGACTCCGTTCATGACGTGCTCGGCCCGGCTCCCCGTATACGCGCTCTTGATCGCGGCGTTCATCCCTGCGGAGCCCGTTCTGCCCTTCTTGGGCTCTCGTGCTGTCGCGCTCTTGTCCCTCTATGCACTCGGGATCGTTGCTGCGATCGGGACCGCGTTTCTTCTTCGTAGAACGTTGTTGCGGGCCCCGCGCGCCTCTTTTGTGATGGAGCTTCCTCCGTATCGAGTGCCGACGCTCCGGTCACTGGGGGTTCGGCTATGGGATCGCTCCAACATCTTCCTGCAGAGGGCTGGACGCGTGATCATGGTCGTGACGGTGGTGCTGTGGGTGCTCACTCAGTTCCCACGCACGGATGGCGGGCCCCCGGACTTCGAGTCCAGCGCGCTCGCTTGGTCCGGAAAGCTGATCGAGCCAGCGATTGCGCCACTGGGCTTCGACTGGCGGATCGGCGTTGGACTCGTCTCTTCCCTAGCCGCACGGGAAGTGATCGTCGGAACGATGGGCATGATCTACAGTGTGGAGAACGCCGATGAAGCTTCGTTCGAGCTGCAAGCCGCGCTCCAAGAGCATTTGGATATGCCGGGGGCGATCGCCCTGTTGGTGTTCTTCACGTTTGCGCTTCAATGCGTGTCGACGATTGCGGTCATGCGCAGAGAGACGAACGGATGGAAATGGCCCATCTTACAATTCGTCTACATGCTCGGGCTCGCCTACGCGGGGGCATTCATCGCGTTCCGGGTCTTTTAGGCCGCCACCGAGTGCTCTTGTTGTTTCGTGCAGGGCGTGAATGCCTACCTTGATAGGAGGAACCGCGCGGGCCGTATTGCGACCCCGCTCATACCTCCTTTTCCATCCATGGAGAACCTGATGAGAAAGAGTATTCTCACCCTTGCTGTTGCTGCCTTCATCGCTCTTCCGGGCGTGGTGGCCGCGCAGGGCTTTGGCGTCGCGGGACGTGCCGGAACTCTGGGAATCGGTGCAGAAGGCGCCTTGGCCTTTGGTTCGTCGCTGGTAGTTCGTGGCGGTGTCGGCCTAATGCCCTTCGAGGTCGACCCAACGAGCTTCTGGGACGTCGGGGAAGGGGTTGAGGCGACCCTCACGCTGCCTGAGAGCTGGTACAACGTCGGACTCGACCTCTACTTGGGCAGCAGTTTCCGCATTGGTGGCGGAATGCTCTACAAGCCCGATGATCCGACCATCGCGGGGACATTGACCGGTACGGCCTCGATCGACATTGGTGGCGTGACCTACACCGCCACTGAGGTCGCGCAAGTGACCGGAGCACTCGTGTCGAAGAAGACCGCTCCGTATGCGCTCATCGGCTTCGGAAAGCACACTTCGGCCGGCATTGGACTCTTTTTGGATCTTGGCGTCGCCATGCTGGGTGAGCCTGATGTGCAGTTGAATGCAACGTCCACGCTCACGGGTGCTGCGCTCGTCCAGTTGAACGATCAGTTGGACATTGAAGCGCAGAACCTGAAGAACGACGCCGGTACGTATCTGAAGTACTGGCCGATCATCAACCTTGGCCTGCGCATCGGGGTAGGGAACTAGCCCGACCCGATTCGTGACAGAAGGGAAACGTCCGTTCGGTCTTGGGGCCGAGCGGGCGTTTTGTTATCTGAGAGCGTCTTCGACGGCCTCTACGAGCCGCTTTATTTAGAACGGTCGGGCCGGCCCCGGACGCAGGGGTGTTCGTCGTCTCGATGCTCCGACCCTATTCGGGTATGGCTTCGGGGGCAACGCGGGCCGGGTCTTTCCGCCACAGGCGATGCGCCATGATCGCGACTGATGTGAGGAACGCCGGTTCGATCATGAACTTGAAGCGAACGTTTTCGCCCAACTCCATGGCTGACGTGACGATGATCGTGTATCCGACGATCGCCGTGATGAAGAACAACACCCGATCATCAAGGATCGTTTCGCTTGCCTGCCGAATCCCTTTCGTGCGTCCGATGAATTGCCACGCATAGAGCAGCAGGAATGCAGGGAAGAGCAGGAAGTAGATCGACCCGAAATACCCACGTCCTAGCTTCGCCTCGATTCTTGCCGCAAGCGGACGCAACAAAAGCCATTGTTCTAAGGAGGCGTGCCACCTTATGCGATCGCGGTTCGCTGCGAGGTGGCTGAATCGTGACGTAGGGTCTGAGAAGTTTCCGTACGCGGTGAAGATATTGCGGAAGTACTGTCGTGGCGTGTGACGAATGAGCACGATGGCGCTTGATCGATACGCCTCGGAAATCGCGGGTTGGTTGACGTTCTGGAAGTCGTCCCGGGACAACGACTCTACGCTGCTGACATTGTCGAAGCCGATCCGTCGATACGCGGAGGGAGGTGTGAACGGAGGGAAGGTCACGACGTCGTGCAGCTCGCCGCCTTCGTAGAGTTCGTCTAGCAGGTCTTGGTCTTGGTTGAACAGTGCCACCCGCCAAAGACCGATGCCGTACCAGCTGCTAGTGCCGAAGAATCCGTGCTGGAGTTGGTTCTTTCCATACCATCCCAGCGGAGCCAGGAGTGCTAAGGACAGGACGATCACTTGCCGGCGCGTGACGCCCTTGAGCGTACCCCAAAAGGTGATCCCGAAGAGCAGGGGGAGTAGTGCGTGGTACACACTGCGGGTCATGGTCAGCACAGAAATGACGCAGATGAATGCGACCATGGCCCAGCGCGTGTTGTCCTCCTTGGACCGCGCCAAGAGTTGTGCCGCGAGCATGATGAGGAAGGCACAGGCGGTCGTGTAGAGCGCGTAGGCTTCGAGAAGGAAGAGCGCAGGGTGGAGCGCTAGAACCAGGCCCACAGTGAGCGCGAGCCGGCGTGAGCCGGTGGCACGCGCCGTGATCCCAAGCCCCATCACGCAGATGCCTGCGCCCAGGCCGATGTGCAGACACTGCAGCATCACCATGTGCAGCGAGCCGAAGGTCTGTACCAGCACCGCACCGAGCGTATTCCAGAGTGGCGGCTGTGTGTGTAGGAACCAAATACTCTCCAACGCTCGATCCAGCAGCAGATCGGTGGGTAAGTTTTGAGAGAACCAACCCCACGTGTCCGGACCGAAGTCGTGGACGACGGACACACCCAGGACCAGCCAGTAGAACAGGGCCAAGAAGACGTGGACACCGGCTACGATGTAGCTGTCGCGTGTGATGCGGGCTGGGTCGGAGAGCATGGCTTAGACTAGCTCGCAGTGGGTGGGTGCGACATCGTTCGCGTGCGGGGTCAGTCTGTCACCAGGAGCTTGGCTTGAGTGGTATCACAGAGCATCGATTCATCGCTACTGAGTCTTCCGGCGAAGTCAGTGCGATCCTCACCCGACCGGACGACGCGACGGCGCTATATGTGTTTGGTCACGGTGCCGGAGCCGGCATGAGCCATGTCTTCATGGAGTCGGCTTCAAAGCTATTGGCGGATCAAGCGATCGCGACGTTCCGGTACAACTTCCCCTACATGGAAGCAGGACGGAGGCCCCCCAATCCCCGGCCGATTCTACTCAACACCGTTCGTTCGGCCGTGGCCGAGGCTGCCGTCCTCGCTCCTGACCTTCCGCTTCTTGCCGGGGGAAAGTCTATGGGCGGCCGGATGACGTCTCTGGCGGCTTCGATAGAGCCACTAGACCGGGTCGCCGGACTCGCCTTCTTTGGTTTCCCGCTCCACGCTTCAGGCCGAGACTCCACAGAGCGAGGGGCACATCTCTCGGACGTGGCTCTCCCCATGCTCTTTATGCAGGGGACTAGGGATAAACTCGCGAATCTTAATCTGCTTGGACCCTTGCTTCAGCAGGTGGTACCGGCGCCGACGCTTCACATCGAAGATGGTGCGGATCACGGTTTTCATGTGCTCAAACGTTCTGGGCGCACGGATGAAGAGGTCGTCATGTCGTTGAGCGCCGCGCTCGCCGCCTGGGCGGCGGGGGTTGCCGGGCCCTAGCTCGCTCGCTCGTGCAACAGCGCACGGGCGCACTCGGGTGTCCTTGTTGTTGACCCTCGTTCGACAGGGCGGCATTCTGACCGTCCCCCCAGATGGTGGAGAACCCTCGCATGACCCCGCAAAACATCCGCCCGCACAGTCGGGCTCGACTGCTTTCGATTCCGCTCCTTCTCGCCGCGCTCGCATTGCCCGCTTTTGCGGACGGCGCTGCCGCTCAGATGGCCGCCGATGGTCCGACGATCGAGAGCACTTTCGCTGGACTCAGCTACAGGAATGTCGGGCCTTCCCGCGGTGGTCGGGCCACGGCGGTCGCCGGGCACCGGGACCATCCCTTCACGTTCTATATGGGCGCGACCGGTGGTGGAGTCTGGAAGACCGAGGACTATGGCAACACGTGGCGTCCGATCATGGATGGCGTCCTCGAAACGGGGTCGATCGGATCGATCCGCGTGGCGCCCTCGAACTCAAACGTCGTCTACGTCGGCACGGGTTCGGACGGAATCCGCTCCAACGTGATCATCGGGAAGGGCGCGTACCGCTCGAATGACGCAGGCCAGACTTGGGACAAGATCGGGCTCGAGGACATGGGCCAGATCGCTGCGATCGAGATCCACCCGACGAACCCGGACATCGCCTACGCGGCGGCGCTTGGGAACCCGTGGGCGAACAACCCGGACCGGGGCGTCTACCGCACGCGTGATGGGGGGCAGAACTGGGAGCAGGTGCTCTTCGCATCAGACTCCACGGGTGCCGTGGACCTCGAGTTGAACCCTGCCAACCCGAACGAGATCTATGCGGCGATGTGGCGGGTCACACGCCAGCCGTGGACGATCATCTCCGGTATGGAGCACTCGGACGAAGAGGATGGGATCTGGAAGTCCACCGATGGTGGTGACACGTGGCGCATGGTCAAAGAGGGCCTACCGACGGGACTGATCGGGAAGATCGATCTCGCGGTGACGGCTGCTGCGCCGAACACGGTGTACGCGCTCGTCGAGACGACGGACCCGAATGAGGGGCTGTACCGCTCCAACGACTTCGGTGAGACGTGGGAGATGGTGAGCAACCAGCGCGGCATCATGAACCGCCCTTTCTACTACACGAACGTGGACGTCGACCCGACGGATGTGGATCACGTCATTATCAACAACGAGGGTATGTACGAGTCCTTCGATGGTGGGCGGACTAGCCAGCGGAAGAGTACGCCACACGGCGACAACCACGACGTCTGGATCAACCCGGACAACCCCGACATCTGGGTTCAGTCCAACGATGGTGGCGCCAACGTGACACTCGACGGCGGTACGACGTGGTCGACTCAGTCCAACCAGCCGACGGCGGAACTCTATGCAGTCGACGTGGATGATCGTTTCCCCTACTGGCTCTACGCGGGCCAGCAGGACAACTCGACGATCATGGTTCCGAGTGGGCCGCCCGAAGACGGTTCGGCCGGCGGCCATCAAGGGAACTGGAAGGCGATTGGAGGCTGCGAGACCGGCCCTGCCGTTCCGAAGCCGGGTGACCCCGACATCGTTTATTCGAACTGCAAGGGCCGCTTCGGCCGCTACAGCCACACTACGGGGCAGGAAAAGCAGTACTACGTCGGCTTCCAGAACCTGTATGGCGTAAACCCCGCTGAGCTGAACTACCGCTTCCAGCGCGTGGTGCCCATCGAGGTGTCTCCGCACAATTCGAGCACGGTCTACCACGGTTCGCAGTTCGTCCACAAGACGACCGACGAGGGTGTGACTTGGGAGCAGATCAGCCCGGACCTCACGGCGTTCCGGCCGGAGCGCCAGATGATCTCCGGTAGCCCCATCACGCGGGACATCACGGGTGAGGAGCACTACTCGGTCCTTTACGCGATCGAAGAGTCGCCAGTGCAGGCGGGTGTCATCTGGGCCGGTTCCAACGACGGCCTCGTGCAAGTCACGCGCGATGGCGGGCGGACCTGGAAAGACGTTACGCCGTCTGACATGGAGCCTGAGGGACGCATTCAGACGATCGATCCTTCCCCGCACGCTGCGGGCAAGGCGTACTTCGCTGCCTACAGGACGCTCCTTGGCGACCTGACGCCGTACATCTACAAGACCGAAGACTTCGGTGAGAGTTGGACGCTGCTTACGCCAGGCGACAACGGCATTCCGGCCGACTTCGCGACGCGCGTGATTCGCGAAGACCCGGTTCGTGAGGGCCTACTGTACGCGGGTACCGAGTTCGGCATGTTCGTCTCGCTGAACGACGGCATGAACTGGGAACGCTTCCAGTTCAACTTGCCGGTGACGCCGATTACGGATATCAAGCTGCATCAGGGCGACCTCGTCATGTCGACGATGGGGCGGGCGTTCTGGATCATGGATGACCTGTCGCCACTCCGTCAGGTCGACCAGGCGATGGCCTCAGACGGGCCCTTCCTGTTCCAGCCGGCAGATGCGCACCGTGTGCGCGGCGGCGGTCGGGGTGGATTCGGTGGTGGGACGCCCGATCAGCCTCAGTATGCAGCCAATGGCCCGGTCATCGACTACGGCCTGCCGGCCGAGGCGTCTTCCGTGCAGTTGGAGATTGCGAACAGCGCCGGTGAAGTCCTGAGGACCTATCAGTCCGGCGGAGCCGGTGTCCGCACCCAACAGGCGCAGGAGATGCGCGGTCCCTTCCAGAGGGCCACGGGTGGTCCCACGCTCGCGGCGACCCAGGGTGTCCATCGCTTTACCTGGGACATGACGGTCCCGGGTCCGAACGGTTCACAGCGCGGTGGGCCGATGGTCGTTCCGGGTACGTACCAAGCTCGCCTGACGGTGGACGGTCAGACCACGACGCGTGACTTCGAACTCCTCATGGATCCGCGCGTCGAGGCTGACGGCGTGACCATGGCGGACCTACAGGCACAGTTCGATCTGGGCCTCGAGGTCATTGCGGCGATCGAGGATGCGGGTACGACGATCCAGACCGTGAACGGCGCCATCGAGCGTGCCGCGGACGGGAGTGATATCGAGACCCAACTCCAGGAAATCGAATCCGCTTTGGTTACGGATCGGACGATCACGAGCTACCCGACGCCGATGCTGGCGGACCAGCTCTCCTACCTGTACGGCAACACGCAGCGGGCGGATCAGAAGCCTGCAGCGGACATGGAGGAGAGGCTCGTTGAGTTGGTACAGGAGTTGGAGGTGCACAAGGCGCTTCTCGAGCGCTTGATGCGGTCCATTACGGACCGGTAGGCGTTCCCTCTAACCTTCCCTGCGCAATCGAAGGCGGCGTCACCGGAAACGGTGGCGCCGCCTTCTGTTTGTGGGTTCCTGCGCGAAGCCGGTACTACTTAGGTGAGGTCGCCAAACGTCGAGACGACGTCGTGCGTTAAGACGGTATCCATCTCTGCGCACACGCGCTCCGCGTCGGCTCTTGAGAATGTCATCGGGGGTTTGATCTTGATGACGTTGTGGTCGCGGCCGTCCGTGCTGAGGAGAATTCCCCGGAGCTTCATCTGCGCCACCACGTATGCAGCCACCCGTGGAGCCGGCTCGAGCACCTCTCTCCTGTGCACGAATTCGATGCCGAGGAAGAGCCCTCGGCCACGGACATCGCCAACGACGGGGTGCGAGGCCGCCAAGGCTCCGAGACCTGCCTTGAGGCTTTGTCCGACTTCGGCCGCGTTGGCTTGAAGCCCGTCGTTCTTGAGCGCATCGAGTACGCCCAGACCGATGGCGCACGACACGGGGTTTCCGCCGAAGCTGCTGAAGTACTCCATCCCGTTATCGAATGACGACGCGATCTCGGGAGTCGTCACGACAGCCCCGAGCGGGTGCCCGTTCCCCATGGGTTTTCCGAGTGTGACGATATCCGGAACGACACCGTGGGATTCGAAGCCCCACATGTGGGACCCCATCCTTCCGAACCCGATCTGGACCTCGTCCGCAATACACAAGGCTCCCGCGGTGCGGGCGTGGGCATACGCGGCTGCGAAATAACCTTCGGGCGGCTCGACTTGGCCACCGCAGGAGAGAATCGCTTCGGCAAGAAAGGCGGAGGCTCCGGCCCCGCGTTCAACCAGTGTGGAGAAGGCTGCTTCGACGTGGCCTGCGAACCGAGTCGCCCGCGCCGGGTCGTCCTTGCGGTACAGCCCTCGAAAATCATCCGGCAGGGGAGCGGTCACGACCCAATCCGGTGCACCCTTCCCTCCCGGACTCGAGTGCTTGTAGTGACTCACATCGACCAGCGCTTGGGTATTCCCGTGATAGCCACCCTCGATGCTCACCACACCAGTCGATCCGGTATGCGCTCTCGCCATGCGTAGCGCGAGTTCGTTCGCCTCGCTTCCCGAGTTCACGAAGAAGCAGACGGACAACGGATCCGGCAGCGTCGCCGACAGTCGCGTCGCATACTCGACTACGTGTTCGTGGAGGTAGCGTGTGTTCGTGTTCAGGACCGCCATCTGCGCCTGACCCGCCCGAACGACTCCAGCATGTTCGTGCCCGACATGCGCGATGTTGTTCACACAATCGAGGTACTCGCGGCCCATGACGTCGTAGAGGTACGTACCGCGCCCGCGAACGATGTGGATCGGGTCGTCGTAGGAAAGGCTAAGGCTGGCCCCGAGCACCTCGTGCCGTCGAGCGTCTACTCCGACCGGTGGGTGGAAGGTCGTTTCGCCAGGCAGCCGCAGAATCAGATTAGGATCGGGCGATATCGACGCCCAGACGTCCATCTCGCGCGGAAGGGCGACACCGGGGAACTCACCGTCGAATCCCAACAGGTCGGTCATGATCTGGAAGTGCAGGTGGGGCGGCCACCCTCCGTTTTCAGGATAGGGGCCGATGCGCGCAATGGTCTGCCCGGCCTCGACTGGGTCGCCGGCCGCGAGGTTGCCGACCGAAGTGCGCTGAAGGTGGCCGTACAGCGTCCAGAATGGACCGTCCGGGCTGTCGTGCTCCAAGATGACAGTGGGGCCGTAGTCGAGCCGATCCGAATTGTCGCGGACGCTCTTCACTCGGCCCCCAAGTGGGGCATGGACCACCGCGCCTGGCTCACTGAACAGGTCGATACCTAGGTGAATCGTTCGCCGTTCTCGGGGATCGCCCTCTCGTCCAGCAAAGGCCGGTGTGAGGTAGAACGCCCTAGGCTCGAGAAAGCGGCCGATGCCTAGCGTGATTCCCTTCGCTCGCATGCCTCGGAAGACACGGTCTGTGAAGTCTGCGGTGTCGTCCGTATCCCGTCCGTTGAGGTCGTAACTTGCCACACTGAGGTCGAGGACGCCGATCTCGCTCTGGTCTTCAGGGAGGTCCATCACCTGATGGAACGACTGCGTCTTCAGCCATGTGACGAGGCCAGGGCTACGCTTGCTCGCCGCCAGGCCACAGGCCTCGCGGAGCACGCCTGTGGCGACCACATCCGACACGGCATCGAGGGCCCGCAGCATGTCCCAAGCGGGTTGTTCGGAGACTAAGTGATAATCGTCGGACTCACCCGATTTGCGCCGCCAGGCCGCTATGCACACGCTCTGCCCTAGCCGTGCCCGAACTAGGGCCATGGTGACGTCCAGCTCTTGTTCGAGCAGCTGGTGCTGTGCGTTGAAGCCTCTGGTGATGGCTGCAGCCGCGGCAAGCGGGTCGTCCGTCCCGAGAATGGCGTAGGCGATCGTGATTGCGAGATCAAAGACCCTAGGCGCGGAATGTGCGTCGCCGAGATCAATGATCCCAGTGACGCGGCGGGTGCCGTGGCCAGCCTCGGAAACGAGAACGTTGTGGTCGTTCACGTCGCCGTGGATGACCTGCGAGCCCAGGCCAAAGAAATCAAGCTCTTTGGCCTTGAAGAGAGCGAACGCTCGTTCAATGAGCAGCTGCTGTTCACCTTCCAGCAGGTCGAGCCCTTTCTGCATCACCTCGCCTGCGTTCCCTAGGGCCCAGTCGAAGTCGACTCGGTGAGGCGGGTGGTCCGGTACTGCGCCCAGCGCGCTGTCGAGGTCAGCAACGCGACCTCCGAGGTCTTCGAGCAAATCGAGCGAGCGGGGACGCACCTCAGCGAGCAGATCTCCCGTCAGGAACTCCACGACGCGGATGCGATGGACTGTCCCCTTAGCATCCGTGTGCTGGACCATCAGTTTGCCGTTCGAAGCTGGCACGACACCCGGGACGAGGCCGTCTGTTTCCCGACTCAGCAGCGCGATCATGTCGGTTTCGAACTCGAGAATCGGCTGCGGCTCTTCGGGCGAACTGACCTTTACTACGTAACGTGACCCGTCCGAGTCCGTCAGCAAAAAGTTGCAGTCCCGCTCGCCGGGAAGCGGTGAGAGCGTACCACCCAGTCCGTAGTGCTCGTTCACAGCAGCGAGCGCTTCGGCGGCGTCGAGATCGGGACGGTTCTGGATACGGATCATATAGTGCTAACGTGAGGAGCGCAGGTCAGGCCAGGCAAGCGATACGATAACCGAAGTCGCCTCACCTGAGGCCCTCCGTGCCGAGGGCAGCGCCGACTCGTTCGCCGTTCAGCTCAGTCCGTGCGCAACGCCTCAGTCGGGTCGACACGGGTCGCCCACCATGCCGGCAATGTCTCTGCCAAGCCGGCGATCGCGAGAAGGGCAATCGCAACGCACACGTAGCTCGATGGTTCACGAGGAGACACTTGGAACAACATCGGCTCCACGAAATAGCCAAGCCCCAGGGAAGCCAGCAACCCGATGCCGATCCCATAGCAGCTGCTTGTAATGCGCATCCTGGACCTCGGCATGCGCCAACGCCTCCGCGAGGAGCCGCTCACGGGCCTCGGGAGTGCTGATGATCTCAACGATTTCGTCTGGGCCCTCTTCGGACGTGGGGTCCAGGTCTACTATTGGCACTCAGACTCGTTGGACAGGGGACACAAGCGCGACGGAGCCATAATAAGCCCGGGAGATCCCCGTGCTGTCATTCGCTCCTTTGGATTGACCGTCCTACGGCCTGAAGGCCTTGGTGAGTTGAGGCCCTGGACACCCGAATATGCGCCGCAGGCGAAAAGTGGCCTGCCCACGCTCTTCGAATGAGCACTTATGTGTTTTAGTCGCGTACCAACTTCCGGTACTTTATGCGGTGCGGTTGGATCGCGTCGTCACCTAGGCGAGCCCTCCGGTCGTCTTCGTACTCCGAGTGGTTCCCCTCGAACCAGGTCACCTTGGAATCGCCTTCGAATGCGAGGATGTGCGTCGCGACACGATCCAGGAACCAACGATCGTGAGAGATCACGAGGACACAGCCTGCGAAGTCCAGAATGGCGTTTTCGAGCGCCATCAGGGTGTCGACGTCTAGATCGTTTGTCGGCTCATCGAGAAGCATCACGTTGCCACCTTCTTTGAGCAGCTTCGCCAAGTGCAGGCGATTCCGTTCACCACCGGACAGCACACCGACCTTCTTCTGTTGGTCGGCGCCTCGGAAGTTGAACCAGGACAGATAGGCTCGAGAATTCACCTCAGCTCGGCCGAAGTAGAGAATGTCTGCGCCCTGACTGACTTCTTCGAAGACGGTCTTGTCTGGGTCTAGAGCATCTCTCGACTGGTCGACATAGGCCAGCTCAACGGTCTGGCCCAGCTCCATCGCCCCGGCATCCGGCTGTTCCTGGCCCACGATCATTCGGAATAGTGTGGTCTTACCCGCACCGTTCGCTCCGATGATTCCGACGATGGCTCCAGCCGGCACATCGAACGAGAGCTTGTCGACGAGCAGTGTGTCGCCGAATGCCTTTGTCACGGCATCTGCGGTGATCACCGTCTTCCCCAGCCGAGGCCCTTTCGGGATCAGAATTTCCGCAGTCTTCACCTGCTCGCGTTCGTCGGCACTCAGCAAATCCTCATATGCGCTGACACGCGCCTTGCCCTTTGCATGGCGGGCTTTCGGCGACATCCGAATCCAGTCCAACTCCCGGCCCAGCGTCCTCTGACGAGCCGACTCCTGTTTCTCTTCGATTCGGAGGCGCTCCTGCTTCTGCTCCAGCCACGACGTGTAGTTGCCTTCCCACGGAATGCCTTGTCCACGGTCGAGTTCCAGAATCCACTGCGCCACGTTGTCCAAGAAGTACCGATCGTGGGTGATGGCGACGATGGTGCCGGAGAATGCAGCGAGATGGTGCTCGAGCCACGCCACCGACTCGGCGTCCAGATGGTTTGTGGGCTCGTCCAGCAGAAGCATGTCAGGCTGCTCGAGAAGAACTCGGCAGAGAGCCACGCGCCTGATCTCACCTCCAGAGAGGGTCGTGACGTCTGCATCGCCCGGCGGCAGCCGAAGCGCGTCCATGGCGATCTCGACATGCCGATCCAGCTCCCAAGCCCCTGCAGCATCGATCCGGTCCTGCAGTTTGGCCTGTTCGTCGATGAGAGCTGTCATCTCATCGTCGGTCATGTCTTCGCCGAACTTCAGGTTCACCTCCTCGAAGCGCTTGAGGAGGTTCCGCGTCTCCGCCACGGCCAAGTCCACGTTGCCACGCACATCGAGACTCGCGTCGAGTTCGGGCTCTTGGGAGAGGTAGCCGATCCTCGTGCCCTTCGCAGCCCACGCTTCGCCCAGGAAATCGGTGTCCAGTCCGGCCATGATGCGCAGGAGTGAGCTCTTACCTGATCCGTTCGGCCCCACGACGCCGATCTTTGCGCCGGGGTAGAAGGACAAGTTGATGTTCTTGAGGATCTCCCGCTTCGGTGGGACGATCTTCGAGAGGCGGTGCATGTGGTATATGAATTGCGGTCCGGACATGGTCGAAAAATCGTTCAGATGTGGGCACTAGGGATGTTTCCCCGGGGGCCGAGAATCTAACCCTGAGGCTCCTAGTGGGTGAGCCCGTTCTCTCCGGTCTCATGCCGCCCCCAGGGATGCCTCGACCCGAGCGTTCAGTTCACCCTGGAGTGTGCGGCGACTCCATCGTCCGATTTACCTTATGTGCTGAGCCAGAGTCCGACGTGCTTCCCCTCCAACTCAATGAAGAGAAGGCTGTCGTCCAAGGAGGGCAGGGTACCGGTGAAGTAGTGTCCGGGTCGAGCCGAGACGACGGCTCCCTGAGTGGTTTGATCGAGGCGAAGCTCGAACGGTGCGTCCGGAGTCCGACCCCCATGACAGCCAGATTGCCCCCCACCTGGGTCGATTGTCGCTGCCAGCGGGAACCGGCGCTCCACTTCGGTGGGATCGGTCAGGACTCGGTAGACTTTGTCGGGGGCGGGGCGGGACCTCGTGGTCGATCGCGATGAAACGAGTGCCTTCGTCAGAATGCTCGGTCATGTTCTTAGAAGTTGCTTCTCTTCCTGTCCTCCACATGCTCGACCCGTCCGTGTTTTTCGAGCGTGCGGATGTGGCCGTTGGCCTTCTGCCGGGTGATGCCGAGATCTTCGGCGATCGTCGTAGCTGATCCGGCAGAATGCAGCGACTTCAGGACTTTTAGGCGCAGGGGGACTCATGATGGTCGCCGCCTGTTCCGGGTCGCTGATGATGTCCATGACACATATCGTCGTCAGGACGTATCAAGTGGATCGGTTGCGCTCTATGGCTTTAGTATCGAATTGTATTTTCTTGCCCCTATTGAGAAATTCCTTGCCAGCGCTCGTTGAGGCTGGCGACCCTCTGAACGATCCCACGGCCCTTGCCGTAACGGCTGATATGGTTGATCTGACTAGTAGTGCAGACCGGGAGACCCAAACGGTGTTGGTCGTCGATGACGATGAGGCCGTTCTGAGTGTTGCGGCGAAAGTGCTCTCGCGCGGCGGGTATTCGGTGCTCTCCGCGAGCGGAGGCCACGAGGCTCTGGAACTCGCTGAGGCCGCTAAGGGACAGGTATCGCTCCTGCTCTCCGATCTTATGATGCCGGAAATGAGCGGGCGGGAGCTCGGAGAAATTTTCGAGGGGCGTTACCCCGAGATCCCCATCCTGTACATGTCTGCGTACACGGAGGACGAGGTGATCCTCCAGGGTTTGCGGTTCTCGGAGGTCAACTTCATGCCCAAGCCCTTTACTGTGGACGGTCTTCTGTTGAAGGCCCGCGAGGTGATCGAGCAGGGAGAAGGATAAGCCCGAGGAGTTGGACCCCCCGGGCTTTGTTACATCCCTGATCTGGACGCCGTATGCGTTCCCTAGTTGTTGCCGCCGCCGCCCGAACGTCCCCGAGCAAGCGCGCGGTAGTACTCCTCCACGAGCTTCCGGTATCCGTCGGGCACTTCGTCTGACCCGGAAAGCGTCGCACCTCGATCCGCATCGCCCTCCACATCACGGCGGAGGCCGAACTCGAGCCGTTTCAGCATGTCTAGGATCTCCTGTTGCAGCATCCGGAGCTGCGCGGGGTCCGAGTATGTGCCCTCTCGTTCCAGCCGGTTCATCGCAGCAACGACGGCTTGGAGATCCTCCGCGCTATACCCGGCTTGGCTGAGCTGGTTTTGCAGGTCGCGGGCCTGGTCCGATCTCTGCCCGGCTTCGTTGCGGAACTGGCGAATCTCCTCATCCGTGAGCGGCCGAGGGTTCGAACGAACTGCGCCCCCACCACGATTCTGGCCGCCGGCTGGATTCATCGCTCTGCCTCCGCCCTGACCGCCCTGCTGCTGTCCACCTTCCTGTCCTTGGCCTTCGCCGCCCTGTCCTTGTTGGCCTTCGCCGCCTTGTCCTTGTTGGCCTTCGCCGCCTTGTCCTTGTTGGCCTTCGCCGCCCTGTCCTTGTTGGCCTTCGCCGCCCTGTCCTTGTTGGCCTTCGCCGCCTTGTCCTTGTTGGCCTTCGCCGCCTTGTCCTTGTTGGCCTTCCTGGCCCTGTTGGCTCTGCTGAGTCTCTTGAAGCCTCCGATCCATCGACTCCATGCCGCGAACCAGCTCGCGGGCCGCGTCGAGGGCCTCTTCAAGGGGGTTGGTTTCGTTCTGGCTGGAAATGCTCGCAGCCTGTTCGAGGCGGTCTCGGAGTGCCTGAAGGTCGGCTTCGATGTTCAACTCGAGGGTCACGGCTGACTGCGGGTCCCACTGTTCGATGGTACCGCGGGAGTATTGCAATTTCTCCTTGAGCTTCGATTCTCGGATCTGCTCTGCCGCGTCCTGAAGCGCTCGCGCCGCTTCGGGGTTGTCGGCTCGGCTCCCTGCGGCGGACTGATCCAGCTCGCGTTCGAGTTCCTGGACCGCTTGGGTCATCTGGTCTTTTCGCTCGCGCAGTTGGTTGATCGTCGCAGTGCGCTCCTCGCCGCTCGTCGGCAGTTCCCGGACGCGGCGCTGCACCTCCCGCTGCTGCTGCTGTAGCTCGTCGACGCGTTGGATCGCGTCTTCTGCGTCACGGCGGGCGCGTTCGGAACGGGCGTCCTCCAGCTCTCGCCTCGCGTCCTCCAAGCGACGAAGAGCCGAGTTCGCTTCGCTTGTACCAGACGCACCACCCTGCGACGCGGCCTGACGCATCGACTCGGCCGCTTGGTCCAGTTGACGAGCTGTTTCCTCCAGCTGCGGGTCGTTGTTTTCTCGGGCCAGTCGCTGCAGTTGCCGCGCTGCCTCTTCAGTCTGGTCGGCGAGATCACGCTGAGACTCTGCAGCAGAAGCGGAGCCGCCCTGCTGGCCCTGCTGAGCCCGCCTGCGTTGGCGTTCAGCTTCTTGTTCCTGTCGGCGCGCGAGTTCCTGGAGCTCTTCCATGAGTGCGTCGACCTGATCATCCGACTGCTGCTGTTCTCCTCGGCGAACGGTTTCGTACTGGTTCTTGAGCTTGTCGAGTTCCAGTTCGAACAGATCAGCGAGGTCTTCGGCCGCGGCCTGGCTTCCGCCACCACCGCCACCGCCGCCCTGTTGCTGCTGCTGCACGTAGCGCTCGTACGTCTCTTCCGCCTGCTGTAGGTAGCGCAGTGCGGTTTGCTCGTCCGGCAGCGCCTCACGGAGCTCCTCGGTGTCGAGATCGGTCTGCGCCAGCGTCATGGCTTCGACGGCCAAGGGTAGGATCGCGGAGACATCTCGGAAGCCCGGATCGGTTTCGGTCAGGCCCCTGTTCTGCATGCGCTCCAGCAGTGTCCCCACTTGCTCCATCAGCCGACCCTGCGCGAGCGACACCGAGACCACGTTCTCGCTGAACTCATTTTCGCCGTAGCTGTCTCTCTGGCGGATCAGATTGAAGGTGGCGGAGATGATTTGGCGCTGAAGCTCGGAGAGCGCGGCTTCAGGTTCGCCGCCACCGCCGCCACCGCCACCGCCGCCTTGTTCTTCACCCTGGCGGAATGCGATGTCGAAGGGGCGCACATTCAGGAAGAACATGTCGCTCTCGATGGACTTCGCACTGCCGCGGTTGTCGCGAACGACCGCGTAGTACGAGATCAGGTCGCCGGGCTCGAGCTCCCACTCTTCCAAGAAGAGGGTGTACCCGGTCGAGACTTCGGGAAGCGGGGTTCCGCTGTTTCTGAAGACGCTTGTTGTGTCCTCGGCTCCACCATTCACGGAATAGACCAGTCGCACATCTCCGATCCCATAGTCGTCCGTTGCTCGGACTTCGAGATAGACCTCCTCGATTGGGGAGGCGGGGACGTCCCGGCCTGGAGTCGTGAACTGAATCGACGGCTGGTTGTCGGTGAGGACGTCGATGGTGTACCCGGGAGACGCCGGCACGAGTTCGCCGTTGTCACGTGCGAGTTTGATCGAGTAGAAGCCTTGCTCGGAAACCGTGAAGCGGGCGACGAGTGAGCCATCTTCCGCCGTTGTGAGTTCCTCGGCAGGGTCCCCGTCCAAAAGAAGCTGACCACCCGACGTGATCATTGTGGGGTGGATCTTCAGCTCGACTACGGTCCCAGGAAGCGCTGCAACGTCACCGCCGTCTTCTCGAGTCCGAGGCGGCAGGCCGGTGTAGCTCGGGAAGTAGTAGGTCAGGTCCAACTGGTCGACGTACGGAAGGTCCGCCACGTCGATTGTATACGTGGGCGATCGAATGCCGGTGGATTCCACGAAGTACTCGGTCCGGTCGTCCACACCCAGCAACAACGCTTCGAATCCTCCCGCGTCATCCGAGAGCATACTCAAGCGCTGGAAGCTCTGATCCGGTCCGGTGCGCGTGAAGATCGAGACATCACCTGCTTCGAATCCACTGAGGGCGGCTGTGACAACCTGATCGGTGCCGCGCGCGATCGTCGTGTCGCCAGGAAACACGGCCACGGCATATGGGTTCACCGCGGCGGCGTCGGTCATGGGCAGCAAGAGTGCCGAGAGGCCGTTCTTGAGGTGCGAGGGCCCCGCCAGCGTCAACAGGACCGCCGTTACGGCGACTGCCGTGAGAGCGCCGCCGAAGCGGTATAAGGCAGACTGCTCGACGCGACGACCGTAGTGGACCTTCTTCGCGCGTTCGAGCGCGCTCGCTACGAGTTCATGTCCGAGGGTAGGAGACGCGCTGTCTCCTGCCTCGAGGGCTGTCACTACAGCGTGCTCGAGAGATGGTTCGTGCTCTTCCAAATAGAGGGCGACTTGTTGGTCGCTGGGGCTGCGGAGCAGTGGACGGAGAACGAACCAGAATGATGTAAGTGCGAAGGTTCCCCAGGTCAGCGATCGGAGCCAAACCACGGCACCCGCTGAGAAGCGCATCTGCTCCAGCCCGACTGCAGAGAGGAAGAGTACCGCACCAGTGATGGCTCCCACCCACGTGAGGCCGCTCAGAAATATCCGGGCGCGCCAGCGCCAGCGGACGCTGCGAACAACATCCAAGATCCTGCTCTGTGCCATTCGTCTGTCTGAATTCTGCATGTCCCTCTCCTTCATCCGTCTACCCAAAGTACGGAGCTTGTTGCCCCGTCACTACACACCCACCCTCCGCCTTCTAACCCGCCGCGAGCCCCACACTCCCTTTCCGAGACACCCAATTGGAGATGAGTGTTTCCGTAACGAAGAGTGCGAATGCCGCAATAAGGAGCCAGCGCCACCATGATTGTCTGCGTTCCTGGTCCTCGCGGCGGAGATCTGTGCCGTCCGCGAACTCTGGACCCGCCTGGGGCCCGACGCTCGGGGAGGTGATCTGCGCCACAAGTTCTTCGGGGTCCAGTCGGGCGAGGCCCGACTCTTCCAATTCGACATTTACTGCAATCACGAACGGCCGGTCCGGGTCAGATCCCGGCGGACGCACGGTGTAGAATCCCGCCTCATCCAGTGACAAGTAGCGCGGACCGAGTTCGGCCGGAAGCGCGATGGACGAGCCTGACGGTGTCAGGGCCACTTGCTCCACTCCGTTCACGAATCCCGCGGCCTCTGCCGAGACCAAGCCAGCGGCCTCGAGTGCGTCCGGGTCCGCGAGGTCCACGACTTGGCCCACGTTGAACCAGGGGAGGGCCTCTGAGCGTCCGGTGATGTACTCGGACAGCCGGTGCACGAAGGGCAGGTAGACGGGCTGAAGCGCGAGATCGTTCCAGAACGAATCCAGCGTCGACGTCCAAACGAGAATCGTTCCCTGCCCGTGCTTGAGCTCCGCGAGTGCGATCGAACCGTCGTCGAAGCGCGCGAGCACGGTAGCGGAGTCACTCGGCGTGAAGCCACGAGCCCGGAAGAAACGCGCACCCGTGAAGTCGCCACTGCGGGGGCCCGAGAAGGCTTCGAAAATCGGATGGCCGTACTCCAAGAAACCGAGCCGGCCGCCGCGTCCCTGCTGACGGTCCTCTGCATTTTGGATCACGCCTGGAAGGAGGTCCGCCGCGGATGCTGGCCATCCTCCTGACTGTCCTAGAGCGAGAAGGACACCACCACCGTTCTCGACGAAGGTGCGGAGTCGTTCCGCCGAGCCCCCGTCGATGCTCGCGTCATTTAGGATGACGCCGTCGATACCGTCCAGATCCTGCGGCCGCACACCGTTCGCTCGCCGGAAGCGGATATCGAATCGCCCGTCCTCAGAGATCTCCAAGGCTCGGCGGAGATAGAGGCTCGCGTCGGCGCTTGTCGACCCGCCTTCGATTACGAGCATCGACATCGCCGTACCCGGCGAGACGACGAAATGGCGGGCATCATCGGCCGGCAGTCTGTCCGTCGGCACGCTTACTGAGCCGCGAGTGTGTGGGCCTGAGAGCGTGAACGGCTGGAACGTCACCGTTGCGGCCCCGTTCGGTTGAATCGTGACGGCTCTGGTTTGGATCTCCTGCCCGTCGAGCTCCAGCGCGACCCTAACCTCTCTTGGAGTGTCCCCACCACGGCGAGCCAGGCGCGCCGTGGGTGTGACACGCTCCCGACCTTGGATTGCCTCCTTGCCCAATGCGATGTCGGTGACCTCGATGTTGTCGAGGACCGGCACTGGGCCGAGGGGCACTGTAGTGACCACGGAGCCCGGTGGCAGGTTCACGCCCTCGTCACCGGTCCACCCTGTGCGTTGAAAATCGGTGAGCAGGATCACTTCGCCACTGGGGAGCTCCGATTCTTCGATGATCGTCTGGGCGACCTTCAAAGCCGGACCGTAACGAGTGACCGAGGCTCCGACTTGGACGGTGTCCAATGCGCCTTGCAGACGTTGCCGATCCGAGGTCGACCGAGCGATGACTCGGGCGCCCTGACCGAAGGTGACCAGTGAAGCCCGATCCAGCGGCCCGAGGTCGTCGAAGACCTGACTGGCTTCTTCAAGCGCTCGCTCGAATTGGTCGCCGACCTGCATGCTGTAGGACTGGTCGAGCAGGACCACGACCTCGCGTGGTCCGTTCGCACCTCCGATTGCAAGCGAGCCCTGTTCGAAGAACGGTCGGGTGAACGCAAATGCAACCAGAGCGAGGGCGAGCGCGCGCATCGACAGCAGGAACCAGTGCTGAATGCGTCGCCGTCTCTGCTCCTGGAACGGGATCTTCTCCAGGAACATGAGTGATGGGAACTCGACCACGTTTCGGCGCTGCCGACGCGTGAGGTGCACCACGATCGGGACCACGACCCCGGCCAAACCGAGCAGGAAGAGAGGAACAAGAAGACCGAGACTCATCGTTTCTTACTCAACCGTTCGCGGGCCAGCAGGTATTTGAACAACGCGATGTCCAACGGCTGGGAAGTGTCGAGCAACTGATAGTCGATGCGGTTGTCGGTGAAGCGTTTCTCGACTGTAGTCAGGTGGGCACCCATCAGTCGCAGGTAGTCTTCCTTCAGGCGTGCTGGAACGACGGGTATCTGCGCGCCGGTCTCTATGTCTTGGAACGCTGATGGATCCTCGAACGGAAAGGTCAGCTCGGCGGGATCCAAGACGTGGAACACGATCACGTCGTGGCCGCGGGCACGCAGAGGACCGATCGCCTCCAGAATGTCATCCGGCTCTTCATATAAGTCCGAAATGACGACCAAGATGCCCTTCCGCCGTAACAACTCGGCGACCTTCAAGAAGGGCGCATTAAGTGAGCCTTTGCGCGCCGGCTGTGCCCGGTCTAGCGCGTGAAGAATCGTGTCGAAATGTTTCATCGACGGTGGCACGTAGTCGACGATGTCCTCGTCGAATGTGACCAACCCCACTCGGTCGCGCTGTCGGTTTGAAAAGAACGACAGGCATGCCGCGAGATAGCGAGAGTAGTCGAGCTTCGTGACCGAATGGCTCCCGTACTTCATAGAACTCGACACGTCGAGCAGCACGGCGAAGTTCGCGTTCGTTTGGGCCTCGAACAGCTTGATGTAATGCCGATCGGAGCGAGCGAAGAGTCTCCAGTCGATACGCCGGATGTCGTCCCCCGGCATGTACGGTCGGTGCTCCGCAAAGTCCGTGCTGAACCCGAGGTGTGGGGAGCGGTGCAGGCCCGTGAGGAATCCGTCGACTACTGTGCGCGCGAGCAGTTCCAAGTTGTTGATCCGAGCGAGTACAGCCGGATCGAGGAACTGCGCGCCGCCTGAGGCGGCCGGAGCTTTCGTGTGTGCGGGCAAAGGGGTCGCCTACATCCCTGAAGTGGGGACAGGGACGTGCTCGAGCAACCGGTCGATGATCTCGCCTGTTGTGCGACCCTCGGACTCCGCGTGGAAGTTCGTGAGAATACGGTGCCTCAGGACCGGGTGTGCCAGTGACTTGATGTCGTCGAACGACACGTGGTAACGGCCTTGAGTGAGCGCCTTCGCTTTCGAGCCGAGCACCAAGTACTGAGCGGCTCGGACGGACGCGCCGTAGGCGATCCACTTTTTCACGAAGTCTGGTGAGTCTCCGTTCGCGCTGGGACGGCTGGCCCGAACCAGGTTCACGGCGTAACGGAGCACGGACTCCGAAACCGGAACGCGGCGAACGAGTTCTTGGAAGGCGAGAAGGTCTGGCCCGGTAACCGCGTGGCTGAACTCCGGCTTCAAGATGCCCGTCGTGCTGCGAACGACCTCCATCTCTTCTTCTTCCGAAAGGTGCCCTATGACGATCTCGAACATGAAGCGATCGAGTTGTGCCTCAGGGAGCGGATACGTTCCTTCGAGTTCGATGGGGTTCTGCGTCGCAAAGACGTAGAACGGCTCCTTGAGCGTGTACGTGTGGCCCTGGACTGTGACCCGGTGCTCCTGCATAGCCTCGAGCAGCGCTGCCTGGGTCTTTGGCGGAGTCCGGTTGATTTCATCCGCGAGCACGATGTTGGAGAACACCGGGCCGGGGGCAAACACCATCTCACGACGACCCGTCTCGGAGTCTTCCTGAATGATGTCCGTTCCAGTGATGTCCGACGGCATCAGGTCCGGGGTGAACTGAATACGAGAGAAGTTCAGATCCACGACCTGGGCGATGGTGTGGATGAGAAGCGTCTTCGCGAGGCCCGGCACACCCATGAGCAACGAGTTGCCGCCTACGAAGAGTGTGAGGAGGACCTCCTCGATGACCTGTTCCTGCCCGACGATCAGCTTGCGAAGCTCGCTGATTATCTGCTTGCGGCCATGCTTCATCTTGTCCGCGAGTGCTACGTCGTCGGCATTGTCGAGTTCGACGGTTCCGATCGCGTCGTCAGTCAAAGGTCCTCTCCGTATCAGTATTGGCGCCTAGGCGCTTTTGTGGATCAGTGTGTGAGGGCGTACACGATATAGTTGACACCTAGCTTGTACGCTTCGTTTTCCAAGTCGATCGGGGCGTAGCCCTGACCGCTGTATTCCCAGTACTCAGCGATGTCGTTGTTGAGGTTCAACAACACCATCATGCGCTTCGTGGGGTCGTTGTCCTCGAAGATTGCGTAGTACTGGACGTTTCTGGGCCCGTAGGGCGGAATGACCTTGAGCGGATCGATTCTAAAAAAGGAATCGAAGATTTCGTGATCGTGATCGAGAGACACGAGGAGGAGCCCAGGGAGTGCGCGATCCATGTGGAACGCGAAGTTCTGGAGTTCGTAGCCGCGCTCGTTACGGGTGTCGTCGACGATCAGGAATCCACCCTTGTTGAGGTAGGCCCCCAGGTTGGTGATTTCCTCGTCAGTCGGATTCCATGATCCGACCTCGACGATATAAGCGATGGGATACTTGAAGAACTCAGGGTCATCCAGCGTGATGACGTTCGAACCCTCGGTCTGGGAATCGACGAACGTGGTCTCGTTGAGGATCTGCAAAAAATTCCTTTCGGCCCGGGGGTAGTCGTGCGCCCATGCGGGTTCGCGGCCGCCTCTTCTCCGTCGCCCAAAGCCCGCGAGGCCGCTGTTGCCCACGTCGTAGCGTATGCGTACGAAGTGGTACTTGGCGTCGTACGGTGCGTTGATGTCCTGATACGACTGCGGGGCAGGCGAAGCCGCGGTTGGAAGGTCCACCAGTTCAGGGCCCGGACGAGCCGACACGTAGTACGTCGCGGCCGATCCCACGACGAGCAGAGCAGCGAGGCTTCTTACAATCATGATGTAGCCCCATTGCCCGAGCGCAGCAGTAGGAGGAGTTCGAGCGCTGCGTCGTAGTTGGGTGCGATATCGAGCGCCTGGAGAACCGCTCGGCGGGCAGATGGCGTGTCGGATGCACGCTGATGCGCCAGGGCGAGCAGGTAGTACGCTTCGGCCATATCCGTCGGATTCAGCGCGACCACGGCCGCGCGCTCTCTGACCGCGCCGGTGTAGTCACCGACGTTGTCGTGGAGATTGGCCAGTCGTTCGTGCACTTCGACTTCATACGGCCACACGAGCACGGCTTTGTCGAGCGCTGCGGCCGCTGCCTCAGGCCGCCCGAGCTGTTCGAGCAGATCCGCTTGCAGGACCAGAGCGTTGTAGTTCGACTCGGAGAGGGAATTGAGTCGGTCGAGTGAAGCCGCTGCGCCTTCAATGTCTCCACGCGAGCGATACACCTGGGCGAGCCACCAGAGCGGACTGTCCGGACCTGAATAGTCAGGGAAGATGCGGAGCGCCTCGTCCAAGTGAGACTCGGCTTCGTCCCACCGTTCTTCAGTGACCAGCGTTACCCCTAAGCGGATCCGTCCGAGTAGGTCGCCCGGGTGGGTTCGAACGAAGGTCTGTAAGGCTTCGACGCCGGCGGACTGATCGGGAGTCTCTCCGAGTTCGACGAGGCCCTGGAGCGGGCTGCGGAACCGCTCCTGTAGGTAATCCTCGAATTCGTTGTCGAAGTCTTCGATCGAGCAGCCGAGGACCGATTGGAACAGATCTGGGGTGGTGGCGCCGTTCTTGTAGCCCTCAAGCATGTCCCGGATGGCTTGGAAACCGTACTGCTCTTCGAGGACCTGAAAGACCAAGGACGCTTGGTAGTAAGAGAAGATGACCTGCTGCGGAAAGTCCGGCCGCATGAAGCCGTCATTCAATTCAGAGACCTTTTTCAGCTCGCCGTCCCGCAGCGCCTGCAGAAACGGGATGTTGGGCTGATGTCCCCAGCCGCTGCGCGCCTGCCGTTGCTCATGGACGGCAAGCCCTTCTGAGAACCAACGAGGCACACGGTTGTCCGTCATGCCCAGGTGGAACGTGTGGGACAGTTCGTGCCAAAAGACTGAGGCCCAGTTGTAGTCGCCGACGGCGCGTGCAGCCGGTGAATCCATTACGAGCACCGAGCCAAAGCTGACGCCCAGGGCGCCAAGCCCAGCCTCGCCCAAAGTGCGCACTGAAAAATCTGCGTGACTCGGGAAGAACTCGGCTCTCACAGGGAGTGGCGGCTCCACTCCGTAGCGCTTCGCTAGGGAGTCGTAGGCCTCTTCAGCGATCGGGGCGAGGTAGGTGGCCAGCAGGTCAGCTTCAGTCCCGTGTAAGAAGAGTTCGAAGTGTTCGGTCGGGTGCACTTCAAAGCGCTCGAAGGTGTCGAGCAGATCCAGGGTGTTTTTGAACCAAGGGTTGAAAGGATCGCCCGCGAATGCCTTTTCGATGTTGGCGTGGCCTTCTTCTATATCTCCTACCCTGAGCTGGTTCATTCCGAGCAGGCCCCAGGCTTCCCATGCGGCATCGTCTAGGGCGACAGCGGCTTGGGCACGCTCTACGGCTTGGGCGTACCGGCGGGTTTGCACGGAGATTTCGGCAAGCTCGGTATCCAAGGCGGCGTAGCGCGGGTTGATATCGAGCGCTCGGCTGCGCGTGGCCTGGAACGCCGCCAACTCTCCCGCCACCAACTGGGAAGCGGCGAGTGTGGTGAGCGCGATGAGCGACTGCGGGTTCACAGCCAGTGCGGTCTCGGCCTCTTCCTTCGCCTCTGCGATACCTTCCCGAGTCAGGTGTTGGGCGGCGATGATCGAGCGTGCCTCGACGTGATTCGGATTGATCTCGAGGATTTGGGTGAGGACGCTGCCGGCACCTGGCGCGTTGTCGAACGAAAGTGCCTTCGCCATGCCCAGGAGAGCACCTGGATGACGCGGATTTCGTGCGAGTGCCTTTTCGTACTCGGTTTTGGCCTCGGGGCTCGAGTACTTCTCCAGGAAGAGGTCGCCAGCCCGGACACTCGGCTCCGACCAGCTCGCGTCCAGGCTCGTGGCTTCGTCGAAGGCGCGCAGGGCATCGCCGAACATGGCGGACTCATTTCGGCCCAAGTAGTGAACGGCCCGACCCACTGCGACGAGATCAGTCGCACGCAGACGCCCGTCCGCGTTGTTGTAGATGTCGATGAAGCGGTCGAAGCGCTGCATGGCGTCATTGATCTGGCCACGGCCGAAGAGAAGCTCAGCCAGATTCACCTCTGCGGTGAGCGCGTCTGGCGCTCCGTCGTCGACTGCGTGACGGAAGGCCGCCTCTGCTCCGTCCAAGTCTCCGCGTAGGACGAGTACTGCCCCTAGGCTGTTGGCCATGGGCAGCGCGTCCGGTGCGGCACGAGCGAGTTCTTCCGCGAGTTCGTACCTCCCTGTCCACGTGAGGAGCTCCACGAAATCTGCTCGAGCCTGCCAGAGTGTTGCGTCCTCGCGCAGGAGCTGCCGGAACGTGTCCTCAGCACCTTCGTAGTCTCCGCTGCGCATGGCCGTGCGGGCATCACTGCCGGACGAGTTAGCCGGCTGAGTGTCTTGGCCCGAGACGGGAACCGCGCATAGCAGTGCGAGCACAGGTAGGAGTCGCGCCGTCTTCAAGCGCCCCCTCCTTCCAGTGCTCGGATCTCGCGGTTCTTGAGCGCCAACTCTACGAGCAGTTCCTCGAGCTGCCCGAGGTACATCTCTTCGTCCATCGCGTCACGTACCTCGCGTAACTCGTCCATGCGTTCTTGGATCTCGGTGCGCTCTTCGTAGAGCTGCGCGAGTGCGGGATCGTCGGGCACCTGACTTGCTGTGCCTGAGACTCCGCCCAACTGGAACGTCGCAGCCAACGGGCCGTCCGGGCCTGAGAGCCCCGCTTCATGCGTGCCTTCGCCGTCCCCATTGTCGTCGAGGACGGCGTGCTCGGGGAGGAGTTCGTTTACCTCTAGGTAGTACCGTTCCGTTTCGGCGCGTGCGTAGAGGAAGGCCTCGAGCAGAGAGGTGCGCTCGTCCTTGTCCAGGTCCGCCTCGTCCGTCGTCATGGCTTCCACGAAGAACTGCGGAAATTCTGTGGCGTTCCGTTCTCGCTCGGTTTTCGTGGCCGTGATGATGATTCGGTTCGGACCAGAGAGCGGTGCGACGAACCCGCCGCTGGCGCTCCCTGTGTGCACGAGCGCCAGCGTCTGCGTCGGGAACGCGATCAGCCCGGTCTGGAAGTCCGTTGGAGTGAGGTCGGGGCCTGAGAGATTGAATTGAGCCTCGTTCCGGGCCGACGTTCCGTGGCCGATCAGAATCACGAGAAGGCGGTCCATCGGCTGCGCTCGCTGCGAGATCTCGCCGAGTGTCTGGAGCACGTTCGCGCGTGTCGACTTGGCTGCTATGACGTCGGGAGCTTCCGCGGGCTTCTCGCCCAGGTAGGTCACGTTTTCAGCGGGTATTCCGTGTCGAACAGTGAGCGCAGCCTTGAGCGCCAACGCTTGAGTGTGAAAACGCGTCCGGTATTCCTGGGTTCCGCCCAGTCCCACAACGATCACGGCGTGGGTTCGACCTTGAGCATCAGCCTCGCGAGGTGTCGAGAAGGTTGAGGCCACTGCGAGGATCGCGACACAGATGCGGAGTGCGCGACGGGTGATCATACCAGTCCCCGCATGCGCCGGAACGCCCATTCTGCACCCATGAGGCTGAGCATGAGGAAGAAGAGGATTGGCATGTCCCACAGATCCATCTCTTCGACCAACGTGACCCCGGCACCCGTGACTGTGATGTCTTCAGGGAGATTCTCGATGTTGTCAGGGGTGTAGTACTGCCCCCCGGTGTCGTCCGCGATGCGCTGGAGCGTCTGCTCGTGGCGGCGCGCCCCGAAGAACTCTTCGTTACTGGGAGCCGTGTGGAGGTACGTGACGTCGGTGCCGAGGACCTCCTCACCGCGCATCGCCGTGACTTCCACTTCGTACTCGCCATCCTCGACTGGGCGGAACTGGACTTCGTACTGCCCGTCACGGTCCACGGTCCAGCCGACCGGAACCTCTTCGACCGACCCAGAAGGACTCGTAATCTTGGCGGTCACGGAAGCGTCGTTGACCTCGATGAAGGTGGAGTCGCCCACCGATGCGGTGAGCCGGACACTTTCACCTGGCTCGACCTGCTCTTGATCCGTGACCACGCTCACGGCCTCCGGCACTCCGTCCACCAGCCAGCGTGTGACCTGCTGCCAGAACGATTCGTGACTCTGGTCTTCCAACCGGACGTCAGCGTGCATCTGCCAAAGCCAAGAGTCCTGAATGGTCAGAGCGATGGATTTTCCGCGACCGTAGCGCTGGAAGGCCATAACGATCTGATCGACGGGCAACGCATCACTCGAGCCGAGGAGCAGGGATGTCGCTCCGGGGCGGAGCTCGGAGATCGGGTTCACGGTGGTCACGGGAGGAAGTGAATCCCACCGCGCTGCTACGCCTGGACCTTCTTCATTGAGCTGGACCGCGGTGTGCGCCAGTCCTGCCAGTGTAGGTGTGACCTTCACTTCTGCGAAGAAGTTCTCCGGTCCGCCCGTGGACTCCTGCATGATGATGGGCATGACCTCCTCGACGGGGGTCCCTTGCCATCCACCTTCCGCGAAGGCTGAGCCGCCGCCAAGCATGAGCAGGCCGCCGCCCCGTTCGGAGACGAAGTCTGCGATCATCTGGAGTTGATCGTGCGAGAAGAAGGACGCCTCCACGCTCCCCAAGATCAGCGCGCGGTAGCGGTACAATTCCTCGCGAGTCGCTGGGAATCCGAACTCGAGTTCGGTCCCGTCGTCCACGTCCAGCCTTAGGAATTTGGCTTCGGCAGTGCGCTGTAGTGTGACAACCTGAACATTCTCGTCGTCGTCTACGGCTCTTCGGATGAACTTGAGCTCGAAGCGGGGTTCACCCTCGAAATAGAGGATCTTCTCCCGTTCGCCGCGCACTTCGATCTGAACGTCACGAGCGTTGTTCTCTTCGACGCGCTCACCGGGTTGAGTCGGGATCCTGAAGCGGACCTTTCGGGGCCCCGCACGATCGAGTTCGAAGCTGATGCGCGCGACTACGGGTTCGCCGTCTGCTCCGAGGTCGACCGTTTCCTCAGCGAGAATGCGTAGTTCGTCTTCCACGATGATCGGTACGCTGGTCCGCCCGAAGCCTCTCTGTGTGATGACCACGTCCACGAGAAGGGACGATCCTTCGAGGACCGCGCGAGGCATTTCGACCCTGCCCAGCTCGATGTCGGGGGTGATGGCGTCCTCGCCCAGCCCGACGGTGAACACCGGCACTCCTGCAGCCTGCAGCGGAACGAGCGCTTCAGTGAGTGGTTCGTTTTCGTTGTCCGCTCCGTCCGACACCATCACGAGGCCCGACAGTGGTACTCCGGCCAACTCTTGGCGGGCGGCATCTAGCGCGCCGGCCAGGTCGGTGTGGGTGCCGTCGTACGTCAGTTCTCCAGGGCCGTCGATTCGACCTGCGACGTCAGAGAATCGGAAGAAGCGAAGAACGAATCGCTCGGAGAGCTCGTCGAGAAGCTCGCTCTCACCTGGCGTGAACGCTTGCGTCACGAAATCGGCTCGTGTGGCGCCGTTGGCGTCTTCCAGGCCCATGCTGCGCGAGTCGTCAATCAGCACGCCCAAGAAGTTCTGTTGCGGCACGATCGTGGACAGGATCAGGGCCGGCTGCAGGAGCGCGAAGACGAGCACGGCGAGGAGCATCACGCGGAGGGTGGCCATGATGCCGCGATCCATGACGCTGCTCTTCCCGCGCGCGAGCGTATAGCTCGCAACAGCACCTGCGCCTACGACTGCCCCGACCATAAGCCAGAAGCGAACAGAGCCCGGGGCACCAAAAGCGAATTCTCCCTGCTCGAAGACGAGCGGGCGGTACTTGAACAGGAACTCGAAAATCCTGCTCATGCCTGGACTCCTCGGGCGCCGATCTCAGGTCTCATTCGTTCGGCTCCTCAGTGGCTCATGGCGTAGACGATCATGTTCGCACCTATCTCATAGGCGTACGTCGAATACTTGAGTGGATAGTACGGGTCCTCTGCCCACTCCCAGGCGTCTCCGAGGTCTGTGTTGAAGTTGATGATCACGCTCAGACGGCCGTCATCGTCCATCATGCCCCGGACCGCGGCGCGACAGCCGTAGCACTCTTCCGTGGGACGGCCGCGGATGCCACGACCCCGGGCTGGAACCTGCATGACCTCGTCGATCTGGTAGTACGCCGAGTACAACGGATGTTCGATCCCGATATCGATGATCGGCCGATCGGGATAAACCCTACGGATGTTGTACTCGAAGATGTCCCACTCGCGAGAGCCCCAGAAATCATCGACGATCAGGAAACCCCCTGCGTCGAGGTACCCGCGAAGGCCTTCGACTTCGGCGTTCGTCATATCCATGCCGCCCACCTCGACCGCATAGAGCACCGGGAAACGACGCAGCTGCGGGTCGTCCAGGCGGACCGCGTTGTCCCAGTCATAGGCATTCAAACGGACCAGTCGTTTCAGCACGACGAGGAATTGCTGATCACCCTTGGGATAGTCCGTGGCCCAGGACTGCCTCCAGCCGCGCCCGCCTCGGTAGCCGGAGTAGATCGCCCGGGTCCAGTAGAACGGGTATTTTCCTGGGAGCTCACCCTCGACCATTCGCGGCTGGCGACCGTCGTAGGCGCCGTTGGGCCGAGCGGCCGTGGGTGATTGCTGCGGCGCCTGTTGGGCCATATAGGATGACCCCAGGGTGATCTCTGCTGTGCGTTCCTCTCCCTCGTATGTGCAGGCGCCGCTCAATAGCGACACCGCTACAACGGCCAGCGCGGAGCTGGCTTGGGTGGGAAGCCTCATATGCAGCTTATTTCCTGGAAGGTCCGGCGGCGGGTTTCTTTCGTACGGTCCCTTGGAAGGGAAGGTTCCTGCTGCCATCTATCGACACGTGTAGGCGGGTTCTCGCTGAGTTTTGTTAGGTGAATCTCCTTATCGCTACTGACGTAAGTGGGTATCCCAAGACGCGCAAACCTGCTCCCAGATAGATATGCCCCCCAAAAGCCCCTTACCGTCGCCTCTCGTGACGTCACGCTTCGTGACTTCGCGATCTTCCAGCTCAAACTGGTCCTGGATGGAGGCAAGGATTTCTTCTCGTTTTGGGCTTCCATCGTTGCCGTGACGCTCGACTTCATCGCTGGCAGGGGAGGACACGCTGATTGGTCAGATTGAGCAGTTCGTGCGTGGTGGGGATGAGCCTAAGGGGAGCGTGAAGCCGCCGGAGCCTCCGCTCTAGGCAGAGAGCCTTCGCTCTACAGGTCCAGCACCAACTTCAGTCCAGCGTCGACTCGTACCATGAGCATTCCGCGGAATGCGGCCTGCCCGCTCCGCCAAGTAGCTCTCATCGAGCGTCACGAGCTGCGTCACGTTCGCGACGGAATCCGGCGGTAGGCCGGTCTTGCTGGTGGGAAGCAGGACGTTGCCCGGCACCGCGACGAGTCGAGTGTTCGAGGTAAGAGCGATGCCCAGGGTCGTCTTCAATCGACTCCGATTGAACGTGTCAGCTTAGCGGTGATGTCCTGGCCTCTGTCCTTCACCAGGTATTCGGCGACCGCTGTGGAGTAGAACTCGCTGCGCGAAACGCCCAGGTCCAAGGCGAGTGCACCTGCCGACTCGAAGACGTCGTCCGGGATGGAGATTGCTGTTTTCATACCCATAGTATGCGCGGGTATAACTCCTGTTGCCATGTGAGATGATCCGGATTTCGAGCGATGGAGGGGGTGCTCCTAGATGGGCGCCGGGTGGATCCTCTATCTACTACCGAACGGGTTCGAACCTCGTGAGACGAGATGTACGCGTCGGCGCCGTTGGCCGAAGTCGTTGGCATAGGTCCCGTGGAGGTGGTGGTGAGTTGGTTCACGGAATTGCGTAAACGGATGGGCGAGGGGAACTAGGACCCCGCGGGGATCTCCCTGCTTTCGCATTTCGGCGTTCCCTCTACATTCGGCCTGCCTCCCTCCTCCCGCCTACACTACCACGCTCACTTCCCTTTGAGGGTATTCGCTTTGCGTAGGCATTCCGCGCTTCTCGCTTTCTCTGTGGTAGCGCTTTCCACCTTTGCCGCTGTCCCCACCACGGTGCAGGCCCAGTCCGTCCTTCCCAACGTGATCACCGACGCCGAGCGGCCTCGGGTTCGTGCAGTCGAGGCGACCGAACCCATCGAGGTCGACGGCTGGCTGACCGAGTCGGTATGGCGGGGCCAGGCCCTGGGCGGCTTCATCCAAGCCGAGCCGCGAGAGGGTGATCCCGCGACGGAAGAGACGGAGGTCTGGGTCGCCTACGACGGCGCCAACCTGTACATCGCCGCGTATCTGCACGACTCGCAGGAGCCCATCGTCAACGACATCCGGAAGGACTTTGGCGAGTCGACGCAGGATGTCTTCCAGGTCATCCTCGACACCTTCCGCGACCGGCGAAACGGGTACGTCTTCCTGACGAACGCGGAAGGCGCGCGGGGTGATCGCCAGGTGGCCAACGAGGGGCGCGAGATCAACGCCTCTTGGGATGCGATCTGGCGCGTCGAGACTCAGAAGGTCCAGGACGGTTGGACGCTCGAGATGGAGATCCCCTTCCGGGCCCTCCGCTTCGAGCCGGGTAGCGACGCATGGGGCATCAACTTCGGGCGCACGCTTCGCCGCAACAACGAAGCTTCCTATTGGGCGCCCATCCCGCGTGCCTACACGTTCAACCGTCTCTCCCTCGCCGGCGACTTGGAAGGTCTCCCGTCCACGTCACCCGGCCGGGACCTGCGGGTGAAGCCGTTCGTGCTCGGAGGCACTGTGCGCGAGACGGGCGGCAGAGACTTCGAACGCCAGAACGAAGTCGGCATCGATGTGAAGTACCGACTCACCGAAGGCCTCACGCTCGACGTTACCGCGAACCCTGACTTCGCTCAGGTCGAGGCGGACCAGCAACGGGTGAACCTGACACAGTTCTCTCAGTTCTTTCAGGAAAAGAGGGAGTTCTTCCTAGAGAACTCAGGTCTGTTCTATGTAGGCGATGCCGCGCGTAATCTGCGTATCAGACTCACGCCGACCCCCGACGAAGATCTTCTGCTCTTCCACAGCCGAAGCATCGGGATCAGCGACGACGGCCGAGCCGTGCCTATCCGGGCGGGGACTAGGGTCACGGGTCAGGCCGCAGGCCTCGTCATCGGCGCCCTTTGGATGCGCACCGACGAATTCGGAGGAGCACCCGGCAATGACTATGCGGTGGTGCGCGTGCGAAAAAATGTTCTTCGGGGCTCTGACATCGGCGGGATCGTGCTTCTGCGCGACGCCGTGGGCGATGAGTCCAGCTACAACCGTGTCTTCGGGGGAGACGCGTACATCCGGTTCCCCGGAGAGATCGATTGGAGCACTTATGTGGTCGGCTCCGAGTCACCCGCGTTCGATGACGGCCAGTACGCGTGGCGCACTTCGATCAACCGCGAGGGCAATTTTCATCACCTCAAGTTTGGGGCGATGGAGCTTGGTGAGGGCTTCACCAACGATCTGGGGTTCTTCAAGCGGACTGGTGTCCGGAAGTGGTTCGCCGACTGGGGTATTAGGCCCAGGCCTGAATCGTTCAGGCGCTTCGGCGTGCGAGAGATCCATCCGCACATCACGTGGAATCTGTACGATGACCTCGACGGCCGGATCCGCGCGAAGCGTCTACACAGCGGTGTGACGTTCTTCCTGGAAACGGGCGGCAACATCCAGCTCGCGATGGACAAGTCGACGGAGCGTATCGACGCACCCTTCACGATCGACTCTCGTGTCGACGCGATTCCCGTTGGGCGGCACGATTGGGAGTCCTGGGTTCTCTCCGGTAGCACGAACTCGAGTCGCGTGCTCTCGTTCAACTATCGATTGACGCAAGGCGGTCTGTGGACCGGTCAGCAAAAGGCCTTCTCTGGCGGATTCACGTTCCGCCCGTCCTACCAATTCCGGACGACGATGAGCGTCAGCCATACGGATATCGATCTGAAGCAGCCCATCGCCGAGTTTACGAAGACGTTCTGGACGTCGCGCACGAACTACTCGTTCAACAAAGACATGTTCATTGATGCGCTCGTTCAGTTCGACCCGGCGACGAATCGACTCAACTCCAACGTGCGTTTCAACCTGATCCACTCGCCATTGAGCGATCTGTTCGTCGTATGGAATGAGCAGCGCTTCGAAACGGGCGAGGGGATCATCCCGGGGCGTAGCCTGACGGTGAAGTTCACGAAGATGTTCGCGTTCTAAGCGTTACGGTGGCCGCTAAGACGGCGGCGACCCAGACCCCTCCGACACCAGGCGTCCACCTCGCACCGTAGCACCGACCATAAATCGTGAACGGGCTTGGCCCTACCTTTTACAAACGATTAATCGAGTTCCTCAAGGCGATGCCTGTTGTGCCTGGTGGGGGCAACGAGCCGGATTCACAGGCTACAATGACTCCGGGCGGGTCGACTTCGGTCGGCCCGCCCGGTTTTTGTTTGCTCTGTCCATTCCGGCTCGTCGGCGACTAGGCCCTCAGGGCTCGAGCAGCCTTGTCCAGCGCCTTCTCGTACACATCGCCTTTCACGTAGTACGCGTGTCTTGGCGAGTCGAGGTACTGGCGGCTGCCGCGGAGGTGCGGACGGTCCGTCGCGCGCAGTGCGTCGAAGGCGCTGCGGGCTTGATCGGATAGGGCAGGGTCTAGGTAGGCGGCGATCATCTCGGCCTGTTGTCCGTACAGCCCGTACGCCCCTCCATCTGTCTCGAACGACCCCATGAAGAAGAGGTCGGGGTGCCTCCGGTGGAACGCACGGAGGTAGAGGTCGATGATCCCGTCCCGCTCGTCGACGTCGTCCTCGGAGAGAAAGGGGAAACGGCGCTCGTAGCCGGTCGCCCAAACGATGAGGTCGATGCCCTCTGTCGAGCCGTCGGCGAACCGCACCGTCCGGCCATCGAGCGCTGTTACGTCACCCCTCGCCTCGATGTCACCATGTCCGAGGTGATGCAGGATCTGTGTATTGAGGATCGGGTGCGACCTGAGGATGCCGTGGTCGGGCTTCGGCAGGCCGTATTTCGTGAGGTCTCCGACGAGAAACGTGTTCATCAAAAATCCGAAGACGCGCTCTTCGAGCCAGCTCGGTAATTGCGGGCCGTTGTGTGCAAAGACGTCAGCTGGCTGTCCGAAGATGAACTTCGGCACGAAGTAGTAGCCCCGGCGCAGGCTGAGAAATGCCTTGTCCGCGTTTCTCGCGGCGTCACACGCGATGTCCGCGCCTGAGTTGCCGGCCCCGACAATGAGCACCCGTTTGCCTTCGAATTCCGCGGGGGAGCGGTAGTGGAAGGAGTGGTAGTCCTCCCCTTCGAACGATCCGGCGAGTTCAGGAAGGCGCGGGATCCAATTGTTGCCTGCTGCAACGCACAAGGCCCGGTACGAGCGCTCTTCACTGGAGCCGAGCGTCACAGTCCAGCCACCCTGTTCGTGCCGAGTGGCCGATTCGACGCGCGCTCCGAACGTGACGTTTTTCTCCAAGTCGTGGTGCCGCGCATACGACTGGATGTACTCGAAGATCTTGTCGTACCGTGGATAGTCCGGGAACGACTCCGGCATGGGGAAATCTGGGAACGCGGACAACGTCTTCGACGAAATGAAATGTGCCGACTCGTACATCGGTGTCTCGTCTCGATCGATATCCCAAATGCCACCGACCTGTCGGCCGGCGTCCAAGATCTCGAAGGGGATGCCGCGTTCCTTGAGGGCTACGGCGGCCAAGAGGCCGCCGGGACCGGCTCCGATCACGCAGACGGGTGCGTTGGGGTCACTCATGAGGCCAAGATGTGCGGATTTGCGGTAGTCGTGATTTCGGTCCGGAACCGCTCGGGCCCGATGACCGCAGCCAGCTCGGGCTTCAGGGTCTTGAGCGCGACTTTCCGATTGTGTTTGACGTCCTCGGCGAGGTATACGGATGCCATACTGCCCTCACCGAGCTTTCGTTCGATGCGGTACTTGCCGTCTAGGGCCGAGTCGAGGCGTTCTGTATGTCCGTCAGTCATAGGCGCCAAGATGCGACCAAGCAGTCGATGCGGCTATCTCAATGTCGCTCGAACAAGACCCCTTTTGTACGCCCGTTCCCAGTAATGAGCCCGGTGACGTCCCCATTGGCCGCTTGCTGGAAGTCGACCTCAGCGAACGGGAAGGCACCAGAGAAGACCGCGCCGGTCCGGTGGGTAAGATCAATCGGCTTCATGCGCAGGTGCTGGAGCACGAGGTGGTTTCCGTCTTCGTCTTCGCTCTCTTCGAGGCCAACGTTGGCCCAGAGCTCCAGCTCGCGAGAGAAGTAGCGCCCCACGAAGCCCTCTAGGGACACTTTGATCACCTCGAAGTGGAAGACGATGTCGACGCTCAGTTCGCTGATGGCAACGGTGGAATTTGAGGTCGTAGTCAGCTCCAGCTTCCCCTGACCTTGGGGCAGGGGTAGAGCGTCAAGGCCGTCATGGGGGCTGTACCGGGAGAACCGGTTTGCTCACGAGACGTCCGCGCTCTATATCATCTTGGCCGTTTCCCCTGCCCCCTTGATCGCAGCTGTAACACCGTGAGCAACGGTGTCCGGTTCCTTTGGGCAGATCCTCTGGAGGCAGGGCCATGACCCGTCCGTCCATCTTTCGCCAGGCGGCACTCGACCGGCTTTCTAGCCCCGAGCAACTCGACCGGCTCATGCAGGTCACACTCCCCTCCGGATGGTTCGCGCTAGCCGGTGTCTGGATGGCGGTGGGCGTGACGATCCTCTGGTCGATCTTCGGCTCGATCCCCACCACCGTGTCGGGTTCGGGCATCATCATGAGTTCCGGCGGGATACGTGAGGTCGAAGTGCTGGGGAGCGGTGTGGTAGAGCAACTCGCAGTCGCGGAAGGGGACCTCGTCGACGTGGGTGACTTGATCGCCCGGATCGGGCAACCTCAGCTGAGGCAACAAGTAAACCAAGCGCGTGAGCGGCTAAGCCTGCTTCAGGAGGAGCGAGTCACTCGAGAGAGATTCACGACCGCCAACACTGATCTCGAAGGCGAGACGCTCGATCGTGAAACCCTCGATATGGAGCGGCAGGTCGTGGTCGCGCAGGAGCGAATCGCTTGGCTCGAGGGTCGTGTCGAGGCTGAGCGGGAAGCGCGAGAACTAGGCTTGATCACCGAGGGTTCGGTACAGAACACGCTCCAACTCTTGGAGGCGTCTCGGGGGGAACTCAATGGGCTCAACCTGGCGCTCCAAAACAACGACCTCCGCCGGCTGCTGCTCGAGAACCGATCTGTAGAGACGATGGATCAGATGGACGAGCGCATCCGGGAGGCGGAGCGCGCGTTGCAGTCGCTGGACTTGGAGTTGGAGCGGACTTCCACGGTCTCGAGCCCCTATCGTGGATACGTGAGGGAGTTCCGGACCGACGTCGGGCAACTCGCCACTGCTGGGCAGGCGATCGTGAGCCTGGAGATGGCAGATGCGCCGCTCCACGCGGTGATCTTCATTCCCACCGAAGGCAAGAAGATTCAGCCCGGAATGGAGGCCCACGTCTCACCCTCAACGGTACGTCGAGAGGAGTACGGCTTCATGGTGGGTGGCGTGACTTTCGTCTCCGCTCAGCCGGCAACCCCAGCCGGCATGCGCCGTACCCTCAACAACGACATGCTCGTGCAGCAGCTCTCAGCGCTGGGCGCGCCATTCGTTGTCGAGGTGGCTCTGGAGCGTGACGAATCTACCGTCAGTGGCTTCCGCTGGTCTTCCCGCCGCGGACCGCCAATCATCGTCGAGAGCGGCACTTCGGTGATGATCGACATCGTGGTGGCTCGACGTAGGCCGATCAGCCTAGTGCTACCAATCTTTCGCAACGCCCTCGGACTGGCGGTGTGAGCCTCCGCGATCAGGTCCGGGCTTTCCTGGGGCGACGCCCAAACAAGACGCGGACCCTCCTCCAAATGGAGGCGGTGGAGTGTGGTGCAGCGGCTCTCGGCTCGGTGCTGGGATACTACGGGCGGGTCGTCTCCCTAGAGGAACTGCGAACGGCATGTGGCGTGTCGCGTGACGGAGTCACCGCGAAGAACATCATACGTGCTGCACGGAGCTACGGGCTCGAGGTCAAGGGGTACCGAAGTGAGATCGCGGGGCTCGAAGAGAACACCACGCTCCCGGCTGTCCTCTTCTGGAACTTCAACCACTTCCTCGTCCTAGAGGGATTCGACGAAGACCGCGTCTTCCTGAACGACCCGGCGACCGGGCCGCGAACAGTGACACGTGCGGAGTTGGACGAGGGTTTTACCGGTGTGGTCTTGACCTTCGAGAGAGGCCCCGACTTCGTGGAAGAGGGTTCGGAGCCTAGCCTGATCCAGGCGCTCAAGGGTCGGATCGCTGGGTCCGAGACGGCAGTCCTATACGCGATTCTCGCGGGACTAGCGCTGGTCTTTCCAGGCTTGATTGTGCCGACGTTTTCGAGGGTGTTCGTCGACCAAATCCTGATCCAACGACTGGATTCCTGGGTTGTGCCACTCCTCACCGGCATGGCGTTGACCGCAGTTCTTCGCGGCGTACTCACGTGGCTCCAGTCCTACTATCTGCTCAGGCTCAAGACCAAGCTCTCGGTGGCGCACTCGGGCCGTTTCTTTTGGCACGTGCTGAGGCTCCCCATCGAGTTCTACAGCCAACGGTATGCCGGCGAGGTCAGCCACCGCGTGCAACTCAACGACGGAGTGGCTGCACTCCTGTCGGGGAAGCTCGCGTCCACCGCCATCGACCTTGTCATGATCGTGTTCTTCGGCGCGCTCATGTTCATGTACGACTGGGCACTCACGCTTTTGGCCATTTTCATCGTGAGCTTCAACTTGCTCGCGATGAAACTGGTGTCCGCACAGCGGATCGACGGCAATCGTCGACTTCTCCAAGAACACGGGAAGTATGAGGGTGCCCTCATGGGCAGTCTTCGGAATATCGAGACACTTAAGGCGACCAGTCGCGAAGCCGATCTGTTTTCGAAACTCGCCGGCTATCAGGCCAAGCTGGAGAACGCCTCTCAGGACCTGAGCATCAAGACGCAGGTGCTCCAGCTCGCCCCATCGCTGCTGACGGGAATCGGAAACGCGGCTGTCCTCGGCTTCGGCGGTTACCGGATCATGCAGGGGGATCTCACAATGGGGATGCTCGTCGCATTCCAGAGCCTCCAGCAGAGCTTCGTCGGGCCTGTGACCAATCTCCTTGGGCTCGGGGCGAAACTTCAAGAGATGGTCGGTGACATGACCCGCCTCGATGACGTTCTCCGTTATCCGGCGGACCCCCAGGTGTCGACGGGACTCGAAGCCTCTGAAACCGACCACGCAGCAGAGAAACTCACCGGCCGCGTCGAACTCAAGAACCTCACATTCGGATACTCACGTCTAGCAGATCCACTGATCAGCGACTTCAGCCTAACCCTGGAGCCTGGGGCGAGAGTCGCACTCGTAGGGGCTTCGGGATGCGGAAAGTCGACGATAAGTAAGCTCGTAGCTCGACTTTACGAGCCATGGTCTGGAGAGATCCTCCTCGACGGAACCCCGTTGAGCAATGTGCCTCGGGCAGTGTTCACCTCTTCTCTGGCGTTCGTCGACCAGGACCTCACGCTGTTCGAAGGGTCGATCCGAGAAAATCTCCTGATGTGGGACGAAACCGTCCCTGACTTGCACGTCATTCAAGCCGCCAAAGATGCCATGATCCACGACGCCATCGTGGAACGCCCAGGAGGGTACGACAGCAAGCTCAAGGAGGAGGGATCCAACTTCAGCGGTGGTCAGCGCCAACGCCTCGACATTGCGCGCGCGCTTTGCGGGAATCCGCGCATACTGGTCCTTGACGAGGCGACCAGTGCGCTGGACGCCGTTACCGAGAAACAGATCGACGAGAACATCCGCCGCCGAGGCTGCACGTGTATCATCGTGGCACACCGGTTGAGCACGATCCGTGATTGCGACGAAATCATCGTGCTCGACGGCGGAAGGGTGGTGCAGCGCGGGACGCATGAGGCACTCGTTGCGGACGGCGACGGATGGTACACCCAGCTTCTGAGCTCGGAGGCCGGATGATGCCCGAATCCAAAATGGCTGGGGTGAGCGCGTTCATCCAGGCGCTCCGCGCGACCGGTGAGATCCACGAAGCTGGGGGCAATTCGCCGGTCTTGCTCGAGGAGCCTGGCCTGGTCTGGACGGTGCTGAAGGGGAAAGTGGACGTCTTCGCGGTGCCGGTCCACGATGGTGAGGCAGGAGGGCCCCGCGACTACCTGTTCAGCGCATCATCGGGTGACGTGTTGTTCGGAATGGAGCCTGAGTGGGCGGACGAGGTAGGGCTACTCGCCATTGGAGGAGTTGGTGCGGCCGTCTTACGATCGACCATCGACGACTTCAAGAAGCTCGCGGACCAGCACCCCTCGGACGCCTGCGAGCTTGTGGACCACTATGTCCTGAACTTCGCTGAGGCGGTCGCACGTCGTGGCACCCCACGCTTAGACGTCCTGCTGGAGCCGGGGCTGAGCTACGAGTTGTCGAAGGGCGCTGACCTGGCGGCCAAGCGAGGCGTCGTGTGGACAAACGTGGCAGGAGGCTCGCTGCTCTTCGACGCGTACCGCACCCTTCCTATTCGGGTCGAAGACGGCCCTTTCCCGCTGGGAGCGGGCGCTTGGGCCCATGCCAAAGAAGACGTCACAGTCTCAGTCTTCGAGGCCGCCGACGTCATGGAAAACGGCGACATCTGGCACGGCCTCCAGTCGTTCAATCGTGTCGCACTCGAGTGGGCGCAGGTGATTCTGCTACGAGACGGAGCGGAAGCGCGCGCGCAGCTGCAGGCTCGCCTGGAGGCGGATCAACTAGCGAACACCACGGCGCTGACCGACTTGGCCAACATCCTGACGGACGGCGAGGCCCCGGTGGAGGACAGCGGAGGGGATCACGTGTTGGCCGCGTGTCGCCTGGTCGGGGATGCGCTCGGCATCGAGCTCAGACCGGCGGGCTCCTGGGAGGCAGGCGGCAGTCCGATGAGTGCGGTCCGGGCCATCGTTCGCTCGTCCTCGGTGGGCCATCGGCAGGTCGTTCTGACCCCGGGATGGTGGACGCGGGACCAGGGGCCCCTTTTGGGCTTCGTAAAGGAGTCCAAAGAGCACCAGCCCAACTCTGACCTCGATGCCGCTCAGGCGCCTGCGACGTCATCAAACGGCCAGAGGGAGTCCAGGGTCACTGAGGTCGAGACATCCTGGGAGGACGGCAGCGACGACACACGACTTATTCCGGTCGCGCTATTGCCTACGAGGGTAGGCGCCTACGAGCTGGTCGATCCGCGCGATGGGACCCGAGTACCGGTCGACGAAGCCACAGCGGCAACCCTCGGGCCCTTCGGCCTTCAGCTCTACCGCGGTCTCCTCACGAGCAAGGTCACCCTGAAGGACCTCTGGAGTTTCGTCACCTTCGGGGTGCTCAACGATGCTAAGACGATCATCGCCCTCGGTGTCGCCGGAGCGATGCTCGGCCTGCTGCTACCTCTTCTCACGGGCTACCTGTTCGATAGCGTGATCCCAGGAGCAGACCGGCTCGGCCTCATCAACGTGTTCGTGGCCCTGGCGGTCGCGACGGTGTCCGGCGCAGCGTTCGAGCTCACCCGGGGAATCTCGGTTCTCCGCCTGCACACGCGGGTCGGAGCGGCGCTTCAAATGGCCGTCTTGGACCGATTGATCCGGCTCCCGCTCCCGTTCTACGGACGGTTCTCCGCCGGTGACTTGGGGATGCGGGCCTCGAGTATCAACGCGATCGGCGAGGCGCTGAGCGGGTCGACGCTTTCGGCTATCCTAGGCAGCTTCGTTTCGGCCGCGTCCTACGTCCTGCTGTTCTACTACAACGTCACTCTCGCGCTGCTGGCCACGGTCATCCTAGCCGTCAACATCGCCTTCTCTGCGGCGACCGGGTACTTCATGCTGAACTTCTCCCGCGAGCAGCAGGAAGCACAGGGAAAGCTCTCGGGGCTGGTGCTCGAACTGTTGAACGGAATAGCAAAGCTGCGTGTCTCGGGGACCGAAGCGCGCGCCTTCTCGCGGTGGGCGAAGGCTTATCGCCGTCAGCAAGCGGTAGCGTTCCGCGTTGGGTTCTTCGCGAACAACGTCGTCGTGTTCAACTCGGTTCTCTCTATCGCATCGACGCTCGTCATCTTCTGGGCCTACACAGTCATTGCGGCGGACCCGGCCGGTGGGATCACCACGGGCCAATTTATCGCCTTCAATGCGGCGTTCGGAGCATTCATCAGCTCCGGAATGCAGCTGTCGCAGACGGCGATCGGCCTTTTGGGCCTGATCCCACTATGGGAACGAGCCAAGCCGATTCTGGACACGGAACCCGAGGTCGACTTCTCCAAGTCCGACCCAGGAGAGCTGGCTGGGCGGATCGAGGTCAGTCACCTGAGCTTCCGCTATTCGGAAGACGGTCCCTTGATCCTAGACGATGTGTCTTTCGAGGCCGCTCCGGGAGAATTCATTGCGCTCGTGGGCCCCTCGGGCGCTGGGAAGTCGACGGCGCTGAGAATCCTCCTAGGGTTTGAGAGGGCGGAGAGCAGCTCAGTCTTGTTCGACGGTCACGACCTAGCCTCGGTCGACGTAACGGCAGTCCGGCGGCAGGTTGGTGTTGTGCTGCAAAGCAGTTCACTCACATCTGGGGACATTTTCTCGAACATCGTAGGCTCGGCGACCCTCACCATCGACGACGCGTGGGACGCAGCCCGTATGGCCGGCATGGAGGACGACTTGAAGGCGATGCCCATGGGTATGCACACCGTCGTCTCCGAGGGAGGGGCGACGTTCTCTGGAGGTCAGCGGCAGCGCCTACTAATCGCACGTGCGTTGGTCACGCGGCCGCGCATTCTCTACTTCGACGAAGCGACAAGCGCCCTGGACAACCGCACCCAAGCCATCGTCAGCAAGAGCATCGAGGGACTACACGCCACTCGCATCGTGATCGCTCATCGACTCAGCACCATCCGCGAGGCGGATCGTATCTATGTATTCGACGCCGGCCGGATCACCGAAGCCGGATCATACGACGAGCTCGTGGCACGAGACGGCCTCTTCGCGGAACTTGTCGCACGGCAGGAGATATGATGTGACGAGGATCCGCCGATTCGCCTCACTCGCTACGCTGGCCTTCTCGCTGCCCTCCGGGCTCTCCGCCCAGGATCCCCAGGGTACGCTTGCTCAAGTCGAAAGCCGGACCCTCGTCGAATTGGTCGCGGCATTGCCCGGGCGTCCCACAGGGCTCCAGATGCTCGTTGGAACCGCGTTGGAACGGAGCCTCGATCTCGAAGGAGAGATCTTCAACCGACGAATCGCCGAGGCGAGTGTCGACATTCAGGGGGGACTCTTTGATCCCTCGTTTCGGCTCGGCAGCTCGCTTGCGCGGAGCGGGACGCCCGGAGTTGCGTCTGCGCGAGCGATGAGTGCCGGCCTCGGCGCAGTCCTGCCCTGGGGCACAGAACTCGGGGTGGACGTTAGAGGGGGCCGCAACCTCGGCCTCATCAATGACCCGTCATCCGTGTACGACTCGGATCTAACGGTGACACTTTCCCAGCCGATCTTGGACGGCTTCAACGTCAACGACGCCCGATACCGAGCGGCTCAGAGGCAGCGCAGGGCCGCCGAGCACGCACTGGCGAGGGCAACCGAGCTGGTCATCGCACAAATCGAGACCTTGTACTGGTCGCTCGCGGAGACCGAGGCGCTCGAGGCTGTGCGACAGGGATCGTACCAGCTCGCCCAAGCGCTTCTGTTCCGGAACCAGCAGCTTGCAGAGAGAGGGCTGGTCGCCGCTGTCGACGTCCTCACCGCCCAGAGCGGTGTGGCACTCCGCCGTGCGAGCCTGATCGACGCGAAGCGCCGAAGACTAGATGCATCGGACCGACTGGTCTTCGCGGCATACGGAGCGGGAGCGGCTCAGCAGCTCCGAGGGGACACCTTGCCCGTGAAGACGACGACGACGCTGCTCGGGGGTGACCCGATCGATGTGGAGCGACCCAATGCCGCAGCGGAGGCCTTGACCCGGCGCGGCGATGTCGCGGCTGCCCGTGAGTCCCTTGCCGCGGCGTCCGAATCTCTCAGGGAGAGCACCAGCGGACTGCGTCCGGGGTTGTTCTTGGACGGAAGCTGGGCAGCAGCAGGAGGCGGAGCGAGCGCCAGTAGTCTCTTCGGGGGACTCAGCAACAATGCGGCATGGAGCCTGGGACTCCGTTTTGCGGTGCCCCTGGGCAACAGATCCGACCGCGGTTTCGAGAGAGTGGCAACATGGACCGTCGGCCTTCGCCAAATCGACCTCAGCCTCTCGGAAAACCTAGTGCTCCAGGACGTGCGAGAGGCCACGCGCGCCGTACGCTCTGGGATCGAGCGCCTCGCGGCCGGTGACGAGGCCGCGAGGCTGGCTGCAGCGCAGCTTGTCGCTGAGCGGCAACGCCTCGACCTGGGGCTGGGCGACTCGTTCCGACTTTTGGAGACGGAGGAGAACGCCGTCCAAGCCGAACTCGAATCCGTGCGCTCCCGCTACGACCTCGCTCGGGCGACTACCAGGCTGCGTCTCGCGAGGGGCGAGATTCGGGCGCCATAAGCGCCGTCCCCGCCCTGTAGGACTCAGTTCGTTCCGAGTTGACGCAAGACGCGATGGAATCGGTCGCCGGCACGCGAGAGAGCGTCCAATCGATCGAGCTCGAGCTCGTCGTCCGCGGACGTTTCGTCCGAGTCAGCCGATTGACCTTGGACCAAGCGAAGGGTGCCGCGGAGGCGGTCCGCCAGAAACGTGGCCAACGCCAGGTAGAACCTCGAGGCGAATTCCTTATCCGTCTTGAGCTTGGCCCGAATGACGTCACGAGGGATCTCAAGCACATGGGACTCCTCGACGGCGGTGACGGTCGCCGTGGCTGAGTGATTATCCACGAAGGAGATCTCACCCAAAACCTCTCCAGCTCCGATCCGCGCGACCTCGACGCTGTTGACCACCACAGAGAAGCGCCCGTCTAGGGCTAGGAAGAGCGACTCGACGTCGCTGCCCTGTCTTATCAACACCTCACCGGAGGCGTAGGCTTTACGTGAGCCGTTCTCCGACATCCACTTGACGTCGTTGTCGTCGAGCTCGGCTAGGATGTAGAGTACCTTCTTCATGTGCACCTCAGCTTCCGTGACTGGCCCGGTATCGTAGCTTCTTTGTCTCGACACGACGAGCAGTCGAGGGACAAGGCTGTAGATAGGTTCGATACGGGTTCCGACGATAGACTCGCTGCGCGCCTGCCCTCACGTTGCCAGGGAGCACGCGCCGTCCTCCGAATCTTCCTCCGGGCGATCGGCACAACGTTCATCCGTGCGAGTCCCGGAGCGCCCAACGATGCCCATTTTGGCCGCTAGTCGCTCCCGACCACCGTCACGCCCCACGAAGCCCTCTAGGGACACTTCCATCACCTCGCGACTGGCTTGATGAGCGGAAGCCCAAGGACAAACTCTTTGCGGTCGCGGCAGCGCTGGGTCACGACCTCGAGGCTGTGGAGCAGTGTTACGACGACAATCCCGGGAAGGACCGCACGAAATCGGATTCGACTCGTTAGGCGACCACCACGACTACGGGTGCCATGTCATCGACTCGGTCGATGATTGTAGGGCTGCCCGGCGAATGGTGATTCTGGCTTCAGTGCCAGAAATGGTCGTGCGTTAGAGGGCGGACCCCCTACCGCCCTCCTGGCCGGTAGGTTTCCTCTGCCACTGCGTCCACATCGTGCCGGTAGAACCGCACCGTACGAAGATCACCCGTCGCGTACCGCTCGATCTGGTCGGCGAAGTGCGGCGAAGAGGGATCACCGGACTGCCCGCCTGCACTGACCGCGCGGGCTCTCACCGAGTCTCCGAACGCTACTACGGCCACGAAGCTGTTCCCACGTGTGCCGTAAATGCGCTTGGTGCCATTAAAGGTCCGCTGGCCGTACGCGGCGAGCGATCCCCAGCGCGCAGACGTAAAGCCTACCGGTACGCTCGCACCCTCGTCGTCGAACGGCTGAACGATGTCTCCGGTCAGGCGCTGGAATCGGTTGATCTCACCCCAGGGCGTGGCCCAGCTCCCGAAGTCCTCTTCAAGACGCGTCACGGCGTCGGCGAGCGCGCCTAGCTTCACTGTAGCTGAGGCCCCCGCGGCCATATAGTCGTACACGTCGACCCCTGCCTGGTCCGCTGCATCTGCTATCTGTGAGAGAAGCGTATCTCCATACGCGATGGCGACGGATGTCGGGATCGATTCCGCCCCGAAGCGCAGGTCCCATCCCCTCAGCGCAGCAACAGGCTCAGCGAGACGAGCCTTGAGCGGGTTCGAATTCGCGGTCCCGTCCCAAGCGGCCACCAGTGCCGGGACGATGTCTTCGAAGCCGGGGAGGTAGCTGTCATAAGCGGCGTCGATCAGCCGCTGCAGGTTGAAGTCGGTCCGGCCCGGAAGGACACGCAACGCGTGCTCGCCGCGGAAGTTCTCTCCGTATGCATCCATATACCTAGGGTAGTCGCTCTTTCGCGGGCTGGTGGAGCCGATCACTGACCACGGATGGTTGTTCGTGTTCTGCAGCCATCCTGTAGATGGATTCACGATCAGTGGCGATTCCTCGACCGTGTGAATGCCCTGGTACTCGGTTGCGGCCGTCATGCCGCTGACGGGCTCACTCCAATCGAGGCTCTCGTCACGAATCGGAACGTAGTTGGCCTGGAAGTACGCGATGTTGCCTTCGGCGTCCGCGAAGACCGTGTTGTTCGACGAATTCGTGTGGAGGCGCATGGTCTCCAAGTACTCGTCATAGTTCGCGGCTTTGGTGCGCATGTACGACTGGGTCAATGCGTCGACCGGGTTGTTCATGAGCTGGACAGCGACCCACCTATTCGCATCGCCGCGCACGATCGGGCCGTGGTGGCTGGAGTAAGCGGTGACGGTGCGCTCGCCAGAGCCGCCCGATCCGTTTGTGTAAGGAAGGGTGATCTCGCGCTCCTCCATCTGGCGCATCTCGCCATCGTACGGATACCAGACGCCGTCCTCACGGACCTCTACATCGTAGTAGTACTCATCGACCGCATCCGCCCCAGTGGACGTGTGCATCCACCCTGCGGTCTCATTGAAGCCCTGATAGACGAAGAACTGACCCCAGGTGGATGCTCCGTACGCGTTCAGGCCCTCTTCGCTGACCATGTGATGTTCGGCTCGGAAGTAGAACGACGTGTGGGGATTGATGAGCAGCAGCGCGTCTCCATCCTCCGTGTTCGACGGAGAGATAGCGAAGCCGTTTGATCCGGTGGGCTCCACGGTCGGGTCCAGGCCAGGGAGGAGGCTTAGGCCGGAGTAGCTCGCCGGATCGATTGAAGCCAGACGATCGAGGCCAGGGTCGTGCTTTGGCGCCGATATCGCGGCTTCCTGAGCCGGACCACCGTCTCCATAAAAGTCCTCGAGCATCTTGAGCGAGGGGCGCTCCATGTCCCCACCGATGCTTCCTTCGCTGAAGCTCAGGGCCATCCAGGGCTCGAAGCGATCCAGTACCATCGGCTCAACACCCGGATGGGTCAGCAGGTAGTAGTTGAGCGCTGCAGCCCATGCGTCCATCAACTCCCGGAGCCAGGGCTCTGCGGACGCATATTCGGCCTGAAGCACCTTGGGGTCGATGAACAATTTCATGCGGAGGTCACGCCAGATCTGAGACTCTCCTTCTGCTTCAGCCAAGCGGCCCTGGCTGTTCAAGAAGTTGACTTCGATGCGGGGGAAGTCGTCTTCCGCCTGGGCGTAGACCATGCCAAATACGGCGTCCGCGTCCGTCTCGCCGTAGCTGTGGGCGATGCCCCAATCGTCCCGCACGATGGTGACGCGGTCCGCTCGGGCCGACCATTCGGCCATCTCTGGTGAGGGACCGTCGATGGGGCCGCAGGCAATGACAACGAGGAGCAGAGCAAGAGCGAGTTTCTTCATGATCAACGACCCTCGTCGTTAGGGATGCGACTTCCGACGGCTTCTAAGTCGTCTGTTTTGTCGTCGCGAACGTCGAATAAAATAGCATTGCCGGACGCATCCGTGATGCTTTCCCGGAAAGCGCCACCCGCGAGCATGATCGCTCCGTTCATCGTGGTGCCGTCGGTGAAGATGCCCTCAGCCTTGGGGGAAGGATCTTTCTCCACTCCCCATCTCCGAGCACGTTGTCGAGCAACAGGTCGCTGACCGTCATCTGGCCGGTCTCGTTGTTGTCGATGATCTCGACGGGGTGTGGTGTGCGTTGGACGGTCCAGTACGCATTCATCGAGGAGCGTTCCTCGGGCGTCATGTCAGGATCTGCCGCCATGAACGCCTGATCCATAGTCCGGTGAGGCACGTGGGACAGTGAGGTGTCCGCATACAGCATCAGCGGCCAGCTGTCATTCTCGTGCGGCTGAAGCCACAACGAGTACGCTCCGGCGGGGATCTCGGCCTCCCCCAACTTGAAGTCTGCCGATACTTCGAGTTGCGTCGCAGCGTTTGTGCATGGAGTCCAGACTGCCGTCCAGGGCACCAGTCCACCGAAAACGGGCTCACGCCCAGGGACAGAGGGGCGAGCGTATTCGATCGAGATGGTGGTTCCCGAAATCACCTGCTCAAGAGTCTGTGCCTCGCTTCCATGCACTTGGGCGGCATGGGGCGCCGCCGCAGCCATGAGTAGACCGGCGGTTAGGACCAAGGACGTTCGCGAGAGGCGCACGGGAATACCCTGCTGCTCCGAGGTTCAGGCGGAGACTAGAGAAGGGGACATCCTTCCTGCCAAGGTCGGGGGCACTTGGTGTCTTCCCAATCGTGCATCCTCATTGAGTTGCTCGGACACGTCGCCCTCCAGAGTTGAGGCCAATGAAGCTTTTTTGAGCGGAATGCTCGTCCCCTGGATTGTCGTGGCCAGTCAGGCGCCGCAGTTCGCGTTGTGATGCACGGGGCGCCTAGGTTGGTGCCCGCGGCAGAATCGCGGAGCCGCCATATCCATTCGACTGGGAGTTCGGTGGGAATGAGAGGAATGAAGTTTGTGCTGACGGGCTGCCTGCTCGTGCTCGCATCGTGCGCGGACGGGTCGGCGCCTCAGCCGCGCCCTAACGTCCTGCTGATCGTCGCGGACGACCTTGGTTACGCGGACCTCGGTGCGTTCGGCGGTGACATCAGCACACCCAACATCGATGCGCTTGCGCAAGAAGGGGTGCTTTTTACCGGGTTCCGCGCGGGCCCTTCTTGCGGACCGACGCGGTCGATGCTTCTCACCGGAAACAACAACCACGTCGCGGGGATGGGCCAACAGGCCGCTTCGTTCGACACCCCTGGTTATGAAGGCCACCTCTCCGATCGGATCATTCCTCTGCCTCGGCTGCTACAGGAGGCTGGCTATCACACTTATATGGTCGGCAAATGGCATCTGGGAAATGCTCTGGAACACGGTCCGGCCGCGGCAGGCTTCGAGCGCTCCTTCACCCTCGTACCGGGTGCTGCGAGCCACTTCGGGCCGTTGGGTTTCGGCCAAGGCACATCCGTTTATCGTGCCGACGGCGTCGAGGTCAGTTGGCCTGAAGGTGCGTACTCCACCGAACTGTATACCGATCAGATCATCGATTTCATCGATGCGGATCGGGACGACGGACGTCCCTTCTTCGCCTTCGCGTCGTACACTTCTCCGCACTGGCCGCTGCAGGTTCCCGACGAGTATTTGGACATGTACGCCGGCCAGTATGACCAGGGCTACGACCGGCTCCGGGAGGAGCGATTCGCGTCCCTGAAGGCCGCGGACATCATCCCCCCGTGGTCTGCTCTCCCGCCGCGCAACGAGGCAGTGACTCCATGGGCTCAGTTGACCCCGGCCGAACAACGCAGCGAGGCGCGAGAGATGGAGCTGTACGCCTCGATGCTTACGAACCTGGATGACCACGTGGGGCGTCTGGTGGTGCATCTCAAGGAAAGCGGCCTCTACGAGAACACGACCATCGTGTTCATGTCCGACAATGGTGCCGCGGCAGAGGATTTCTACGTCGATCGGCGCTTCTCAGAATTTCTGCAGGCCAACTACGACAACTCATACGAGAACATGGGCCACCCGGGGTCTTTCGTGTCGTACGGAGTCCCCTGGGCTGAGGCCGGATCCGCGCCCTTCAGCCGGCACAAGACCTTCTCGCGGGAAGGAGGCCTCGCGGCACCGATGATCATCTCGGGGGCCGGAGTCTCGGGGGCGGGTGTCATAGACCGCTCCTACCTCAATGTGATGGACATCGCTCCAACCGTTTTGGAACTGGCCCAAGCGTCCTACCCGACCGACGGATCGGTTTGGCCGATGCTCGGTGAATCGATGGTCGCCCACTTGGGCGGATCCGTGGACGCGGTCCACGCCGACGATTACGTGACAACACTTTATCACGAGGGCCGGGCTTATGTGCGCCAAGGCAAGTGGAAGCTCGTGACCCTGGACCGTCCGTTCGCTGAGTCGGGCTTTCAGTTGTTTGACCTAGGGGTCGATCCCGGAGAGACGAACGACCTGTCTGAAGTCGAACCGGAGCGCTTCACATCAATGCTGGAGCTTTGGCGGGAGCAACGTGAAGAACTCGGGATTGTCCCGCTCGAGGAGCGGTAGAGGTTGATACCGCATTGTGCCCTGCGGAATTTGCGTTTAACAAACGATGCGTCTGAAGGGTCTTATTCCGCAGGCACGCTGGCGCCCCGTTTGAGACCCATCCATGGAGTTCGTTTATGAACCGTCGCGTATTTTCAGCCGCCCTCGTTGCGGCGGCCTCGCTAGTCGCGGTGCCGGTTGCCGCACAGGACATGTCCGGTAGTTGGGAGATCACTTCCGAAGGCCGACGCGGTCCGCAGACCTCCACCATGACGATCGTACAGGCCGATGGTGCCCTGACGGGCTCGATGAGACTGACCATGGGTGGCGGTCGTCGCGGGGGTGGTGGCGGTGGTGGCGGTGCGCAGGAGTTCGAGATCAGAAAGGGTGAAGTCGACGGGAACACGTTCAGCTTCACTGTCGTGCTCTCATTTGGTGGAAACAGCATTGAACGAGCCTACTCAGGCACCTTCGATGGTGACTCGATGGAGGGGACTGTCGAGGGCGGCCGTGGTGGTGGGCAGCCGTTCACCGGGAGGCGGCGCGGATAGCCGTTCCGACCCACGAGTAGTAGACTCGGCGGCGGGCTCCAGAGGGGGTCCGCCGCCGCTGTATTTCACGGCACACGATCTCGTTGCGTCGGCCCCCAGGCGTGTTCGATCTTGCGGGATACCTGACAGTCAAACTAGTACGTTCCGGAGGAAGTCATGCGGCCCTTCGCCGTTTTGTTGCTCTTCGCCCTCGTGGCGACGCCATCACTCGCGCAGAATACGCCGAGACAAGTCACCGCAGAGGATTACGCTAGGGCTGAACGTCAGCTGCAGCAGCACACGTCTCCTTTGGTATTTGGCGGGGCCGTAAGCCCGAACTGGATGGACGACGGTCGCTTCTGGTATGAGAACCAGACGTCCGAGGGCAGCGAGTTTGTTCTCGTCGAGCCGGCGGAGGCTCGTCGGACGGTCGCTTTCGATCATCAGCGCATGGCGGCCGGGCTCAGCACCGCCGTGGGCCAGACGATCTTAGCGGGCTCGATCCCGGTCTCGGGCATGATGTTCGCAGGCGGTGCCATCGTGCTCGATGTCGATCTCGACGTCGATGCTCCATCACGCTTCATCTGCGATCGGTCGTCGTACGCATGCAGTCGCACGGATGTCCCTCGCGCCCCCGGTCGGTCGCGCACAGAGGTGTTCGCGCCCAACGGTGAACACTCGGTGTTCATCCAGGATCACAATTTGTGGCTGCGAGACTTCGACAGTGGTGATGAGTCACAACTGACCTTCGACGGCATTGAAGACTTTGGATACGGCACGAACAACGCGGGCTGGACACGGGGCCCCGGTCCGATCGTGAAGTGGTCTCCGGACTCGCGAAGGATCGCGACGTTCCAACACGACTCGCGTGGTGTGGGCTTCATGACGCTTACGAGCACCGGCGTAGGCCACGCAGAGGTCGATACGTGGCGTTATCCGATGCCTGAGGATTCGGTCATCTTCCGGATCAGCCGCGTCGTGGTCGACCTGGACCGCTCTGTTGGCGATCAACTCGTGCGGCTCCAGATGCCGCCCGATCAGCATCGCTCCACCTGCAGCGACCACGTCGCATGTGGCGGTGCCTTTGGTGACGTGGAATGGGCTTCGGACAGCGAGTCACTCGCCTTCGTCTCAAGCTCGCGCGACCACAAGAGCGCTCAGCTTCGCATCGCTGACCCGGCCACCGGTGCGGTCCGTGATCTCTTCGAGGAGGTCGAAACGACCTTCTTCGAGTCCAACGGCTGGCGCTACCTGTCGGACTCTGAGGAGATCGTCTGGTCCAGTCAGCGGGCCGACTGGAGCCATCTCTACCTGTACGACACGAATACCGGTGCGGTGAAGAGCCAGGTCACCTCGGGCGATTGGAACGTGCTGTCTATTCTCGCCGTGGACGAGGAACGCCGAGAGATCACCGTGCAAGGCAACGAGCGCGAGTCAGGTGATCCGTACTTCTTCTATTACTACCGCATTGGACTCGACGACGGGGACGTGACCCTCCTCACGCCGGACAGTGCGAACCATACCGCTTCGTTTTCGGCTGATGGCGATTTCCTGGTCGAGACCTATTCCACTCCGGTCATCCCACCGGTCACGGTCCTGAGGGATCGCGACGGAGGCCAAGTGATGGTGCTCGAAGAGGCGGATATGTCCGCTCTTCAGGCGTCCGGATGGCAGCCCCCCATGCCGTTCAGCGTGAAGGCTCGCGACGGTGACACCGACCTCCACGGATTGTTGTTCCGACCGAGCAACTTCGATCCCAACCAGAAGTATCCGGTCGTAAACTACCAATACCCCGGCCCGCAGAGCGGCAGTGTCGGCAGTCGGAGTTTCCGCTCGTCGCATCGGGATCTCCAGGCGATCGCCGAGCTCGGCTTCGTGGTCATCGAACTCGACGCCATGGGCACGCCGAACCGCTCAAAGACCTTCCATGAGGCCTATTACGGCAACATGGGAGACAACGGACTCCCAGATCAGATGGGTGGCATCACGCAGCTCGCGGAACGTCACGAGTGGATCGATGCCGAGACGGTAGGGATCTTCGGTCACTCCGGGGGAGGATTCGGTGCCGCCGATGCGATCATGCGTTATCCAGGATTCTACGACGTCGCCGTTTCTCAGGCCGGGAACCACGACAACCGAAACTACGAGGATGATTGGGGCGAGAAGTGGCAGGGCCTTCTGGAGGTGAATCCGGACGGCACCACCAACTACGACAATCAGGCGAACCAACTCTTAGCAGAGAACCTGGAGGGGAAGTTGCTCATCGCGCATGGGACGTTGGACACCAACGTGCCGCCCTCGAACACGATGTTGGTTGTGAATGCTCTCATTGAAGCGAACAAAGACTTCGACTTGCTCCTGCTGCCGAACCGCGGGCATGGGTTTGGCAACGAGCCCTATATGATGCGTCGTCGGTGGGACTACTTCGTTCGGCACCTCTTGGGTGCGGAACCGCCGCAGGGGTACGAAATCGGCCAGTTGCGGAGGCCGATTGGATAACGTCACCGACGAAATAGTCCCCGATGGTGTCGGGGCGCCGACAGACGAGCAAATCGACGCCTACGGGCTGACTCACCGCGGGCTTAAGCGATCCGTGAATCAGGACCAGTTCCTCGTCCGCGAAAGAAGTGGTCGACGCGGGGGCCCTACAGCCCGAGCAGGCGGCCCGGACGCGGTGGGCACGCGCGTTGTCGAACTCCCTCGGAGGATCGGAGTCGAAGCCCGTGGTCACGGCGCTCGACAATGATTGGGATATCGTCCACCTGCTGTGCAGTGACGGACTCACCAAACACGTGTCTGACGAACTCATTCGTGAGCGGCTCACGAACATGACATCGTCTCGTCAGGTCTGTGAGGACCTGCTGCAGGATGCACTAGAAGGTGGCGGAACCGACAACGTCACCCTCATAGTGGGGAGAGCGATCCCCAAGGATGATGGAACATGAGTTCAGACGATCTCTTGTCCGCCCTGTTCGGCGGTGGCGCGCCGGCAGAAAAGAAAGACGATATCGACCCCGACGAGGTTGAGGAATTCGAGGTTGGCGGAGCCGTCGATTGTTACTGCCCGCACTGTGGAGAGTCCATGGAGATCTTTGTCGACCCGGCAGGGGGCGGATTCCAGGAGTACGTCGAGGACTGCTCGGTGTGCTGCCGTTCGTCGTCGGTGAAGGTCACCGTGGACAAAGACGGCATGTCTTTCGCGGAGTTGGCTCCGCTGGACTAAGAAACGGCGCCCGAGCCGTGAAGCCCGGACGCCGTTCGCCCTACTGAAGTCGGTCGAGTCTACTCAGAGACCGTCAGCTTCGTCATCACGATGTCTTCGGTCGGACGGTCGCCGGGACGGGTCTGCGTCTTCCCGATCGCCTCAACGACATCGAGGCCCTGCGTGACCTTCCCGAAGATCGCGTGCTTCCCGTCCAGCCAAGGAGTCGCTGCCAGCGTGACGAAGAACTGCGAGCCGCCTGTGTTCGGGCCCGCATTCGCCATCGAGAAGGTGCCTAAGTTCGTGTGGGCCAAGCCCGGTGCGAACTCGTCGTCGATCTGATAGCCGGGGCCGCCGGTTCCGGTGCCGTCGGGACATCCACCCTGGATCATGAATCCCTCGATCACACGGTGGAAGATCAGGCCGTCGTAGTACCCCTCGCGCGCGAGCTTGAGGAAGTTGCCGGCAGTGGCAGGTGCGACGTCTTCGAACATTTCTGCCGTGAACGTGCCCTGAGTTGTCTCAAATGTGACGGTCGGATTGGCCATAGATTCTCCGTAGAAATTGGGGGCCAAACGTTACCAAGAGCCGGGGGTGATTGCCAGGACATGCGCGGGTGACCTAGTGTGGGCCACATGGATAAGACCAGCCGTTTCAGGGGGCGGTTCGCCTCCACCACGCTCACGCTGCTCGCTGCCGCGTGCGCACCAGCGCTCAAGCTCACGCCGAACGACGCGCCCGTTGTACTCCAACACCAAGTGCTTGAGGCAGCCGATCCCGGTCAGCCCGGGTCGTACGACGTCCTGACGCTCTACTACGGGAGCGGGACGGACAAGAACAGGCCTGAGTACAGGGACTCGGTTGCGGTTACGACGGAGACCGTCGATGCATCCAAAATGGTCAGTCTTGGCCCGTCGGCTGACGAGCGGAATGACTATTGGGGCTTCACTCCCAAGGACATGCCGCTTAACGCGCGGGTTTGGTACCCTGACGGAGATGGGCCTTTCCCTCTCGTTCTGGTCGTGCACGGAAACCACAATGAGAAGGACTTCTCGGACCCTGGGTACGATTATTTCGGTGAACTACTCGCGAGTCGTGGATACATCCTGGCGAGTATCGACGAGAACTTCATCAACGGGGGCATCCGCGGCGAAAATGACGCGCGCGGGTGGTTCTTGCTCAAGCACGTCCAGCTCTTCGATGGGTTCAACGACGAAGACGGAAATCCGTTTGAGGGCAAGGTCGACATGAGCAACATCGTGCTCATGGGCCACTCGCGAGGAGGTGAGGCCGTCGCGAACGCCGCTGCCTTCAACAATCTCAAGCACTACCCCGACGACGCGTCCCTGGGTTTCGACTTTGGGTACGACATCAAGGGCATCGTGTCGATCGCGCCGGTGGACGGACAGTATCTGCCCACCGGGCGCCCCGTCGTGGTCGAGGACATGAGCTACCTCACTTTCCACGGCTCCCACGACGGTGATGTGACGAGCTTTCACGGGCTTCGCATCTACGATCGGCTGAAGTTCAACCAGACCGACGACTTCCACTTCAAGTCGGCCGTGTACGTGTATCGGGCCAATCACGGTCAGTGGAATACCGTCTGGGGCTCACATGATGGCGGGCCGCGCAGCGGACGCTCGCTCGACCTCCGGGGGTTGATCCCACAGGAAGACCAGCGGCGCTTCGCAGAGATCTACGTGTCTGCCTTCCTCGAGGTCGTCACGCGGGACAATCGCGAATACCTCCCGATCTTCAGAGATCATCGGGTCATCGGTCAGTGGCTCCCAAACACCATGTACATCACACGCATGGAGACCAACGCGGATCGAGTTCTGGCGACCTTCGAAGAAGACATCGATGTCACGACTGGCACGGAAGCCGGGATCGTTCTTCGGGGTGATTCGCTCGCGACGTGGGCCGAGGAAAATCTCAAGCTTCGCTCGAGCAACCGCAGCGGCACATCGGCATCGCAGGACAACCAGGCTGTCCGGCTCGGATGGAACAACCGAATCTCGGGGCCTGACACGACCCGAATGGGGCCTCCTGCTACGTACGTCCTTGAGCTGGGAAACCGCGTGGCCGCGCGCTGGGCGCTCGGCCGCCGACACTCGATCAACTTCCAGCTCGGGCCAACCAACGGTATGCCCGGCCCGAGGAAGGATCCGACTCTGGCCACGACGGAAACCTCCGACGATGACCGCGGGTCACGCGGCGGCGGAAGTCGCGGGGGCGAAGAGGATGATGAGAAGCCGCCTGTCGACCTCAGTGTCGAGCTAGAGGACGCGGCCGGTCGGACGGCCAAGGTCACCCTCAGTGAGTACGGTGCCATTCGCCGCCCGCTCGAGACTTATGTCATGCGGCGGGGTGATCTAGAAGCCCAACGCTTTGCTGACAACTGGGATCTCATTCTCCAGTCATTCGCGATCCCGCTCACAGACTTCATGGATGCGAACGCGGACTTAGATGTGAGGCAGCTTACCGCCGTGCGATTCGTGTTCGACAAGGCCACTGCCGGTGAAGTCGTCATCGACCAGATCGCGTTCGCGGAGCTGGATCCCGCCTTCTGGAGCGCCCGGGTTGAGCGTTAACGAACCGCGCGTGGCCGCTCGGGCCGCACGATGACGGAGTTTCGGGAAAGCGTTGCAGAGCCTTCCCTGACGCCGAACTGCGGCAACTCATCGCTCGCTGGCCCAGTGAGGTCGCAAATTTCAAGAGCATCGAAGATGGATATGCCGAGGTCACACGAAACTACTTGGCCCCGTTCATCGTCGAGCGCGCCGATCTCCCTCCATTTTTTGTCGGAGGTGTGGTCCTGGAGTCGGGTCAACTCGTCGACAGTGACGATACCGCCGTGCTGAGTGCGCTTGGATTCTACCGACGCTTCGCCTGGGTCGTCCGCTTCTGTTCTGTTTTTGAATGGACCAGCTCGGAGTGTTACGACCTGCTCGACCGCACTGAAGCACGGCTCGTCGAGGTGCTCGGCGGGTAGCAGATACAACCTGGAACGCACACCGAAACTGAACTGTTATGCACGCTAGAAATGTCCCACTGAACCGCGTCGTCGACCTCACTGACCCTGACAAGAACGTCATCTTCAACCTGACGGTCGATCAAGCTCGTGAGCTCGTCCGCACCGGTCCTGCAGAAGCCGTAGAGACCATCGACGGCTCCTTCGCGCTCGTCACTGTCGATGGCATCAAGGTCCGGCTCGCTCGGTCCATGGATCGGCCCCTCAGGCACTTCATCGCAAAGCTTGTGGACGGCCCGTGCCTCGTCGTCGCAGACCGTGTGGACACGATTCACGCCTGGCTTGCCGACAATGACATGGCGAATCAATTCCACCCGTACTACACGCGTATGGTGCCGGCTCACTACGTGACTGAGATCCAACTGCTCGGGTGCCCCGATCCGATCCCGACGTTCGAGCGTTTCTTCGATCCGCCTAAGGGCACAGCGACCGACGACCTCGAGACCTTGGGCGAGCGGTACATCCGGGCCGCCTATGAAGAAGTGAAGAAGTGGCTCGACCATCAGGCTGCGGAAGGCCCGCTCGGTGTGTGCTTCTCAGGTGGTATCGATTCCGGGGCGATCTTCTTGTTGGCTCGTCAGGCCCTCTTAGAGCGCGGTGAGGCCCCTCAGCGCTTGAAGGCATTCACACTCTCCGTCGATGGCGGGGGAGCCGATGTCGAGCGTGCGCGCTCGTTCCTCGAACAGCTCGATATGGCTGTCTTCCACGAGGCGATCGAGGTGGGGAGCCAGGACCTCGATTGGCGGGAGACCATCAAGGTCGTGGAGGACTACAAACCCCTCGACATTGAGGCCGGGACCATGGGTCTCGCACTCGTGCGCGGCATCCGTGAGCGCTACCCAGACTGGAAGCACCTGCTGGACGGCGACGGAGGTGACGAGAACCTCAAGGACTATCCCATCGAGGAGAACCCAGAGCTGACGATTCGCTCCGTGCTCAACAACTCCATGCTGTACCAAGAAGGGTGGGGCGTGCACAGCATCAAGCACTCCCAGACGTACAGCGGAGGACTGAGTCGTAGCTACTCGCGCACCTACGCACCGGCCGCCACGGAGGGCTTCAATGGCTTCAGCCCGTTCACACAGCCACAGGTGATCCGTGTGGCTGAGTCGATCCCGTTCATCGAATGGACTGATTGGGATCACGAGAAACTCTACGAGCTGAAAGGCCGCTTCGTCGCTGCAGGAATCAAGGCCGTTACCGGACTCGACATGCCGGTCTTCGAGAAGTGCCGATTCCAGCACGGTGCGGTTGGCGAGGACACGTTCGGGTCGGCCTTCCCGAGTGATCCGCTGGAATACCGGCGGGCGTTCGCAGCGCTCTACGACTAGTCGGGCCGGACCCCAGCGCGATGGCTGAGCCGACTTCGATGCCGCCGGACATGTCGAGCGCGGAGACGAACAGCTGGATTCGTTCGCTCAGAAGTCCGAAGCCTGATCTCGATGCGTGGAAGCCCTATGCCTTCGAGGTAGAGGACGAACTCAGTCGTGGTGGGTCCGTCGACCCGACCGGCACCGTGTTCATCACCAACCGTGAGTGCCCGTTCACGTGCCTCATGTGCGACTTGTGGCAGTACACGACGGATGAATCGGTCCCTTTGGGCGCCGTCGACGCTCAGGTCGAAACAGCGCTCGCGATGATGCCTGACATCAGGCACGTGAAGCTCTACAACGCTGGCAACTTCTTCGACGATAGGGCGATCACGCCGGAAGATCGCGCGGCCGTTGCGGCCCGTGTTGGCGGCTTCGAGACCGTAGTGCTCGAGAATCACCCCAATCTTGTAGACGACCGCGTGGCGGGATGGAGGGACACCGCCGGCACGAACGTCGATGTGGCGATGGGCCTCGAGACGATTCACCCGGATGTGCTTCCTCGTCTCAACAAGCGGATGACCGCGGATGACTTCGAATCAGCCACGGCGAAGTTGCTCACCGTTGATATCAACGTGCGCGCGTTCGTCCTCGTGCGTGCGCCCTTCATGACGGAGGAAGAGGGGGTCGAGTGGGCGTGTCGGTCCGTCGAGTGGGCGTTTTCAGTGGGGGTCGAATGCTGCTCGGTGATACCGACCCGAGCGGGGAATGGAGCGCTGGATGCCCTGGCCGCCTCGGGCGAATTCGCGCAGCCCTCGCTCGCTTCGCTCGAAGAGGTTGCGGACCACTGCGTGGGGCTCGGTAAGGGCAGGGTGTTCGCGGACCTGTGGGACGTCGACCGAATCGCAGCGTGTCCAGACTGTCTGGCAGCTCGGGTCGATCGCCTGCGGACGCTAAACCACACCCAGCAGGTCCTGGGACGCATAGTGTGCGCGTGCGGCACGTGAGCGATGACTGACATCTGTGATGTAGTGGTGATCGGCGGTGGCTTCGGAGGCACCCTAGTCGCGATGTGCCTGGCGGATCAGGGCCGGGACGTCGTTGTCATCGAGAGAGAGACCCATCCTCGGTTTGCCATCGGGGAATCGTCGACCCCGCTCGCGAATTGGGTGCTCCGGGATCTCGCGAATCGGTATGGGCTCGATGAACTGCATCCCCTCACGCGATACGGCACGTGGAAGGAGGAGCACCCCGAAGTCGGAGTAGGCCCAAAACGTGGGTTCAGCTTCTTTGCGCACCGAGCAGGGAAGCCCTTCGCGCCCTGTGATGACCGGTCCAACGAATTGCTCGTGGCCGCGAGTCCGTCAGAGGCCGAGGCGGACACTCAATGGCTCCGCTCAGACGTCGACGGCTTTTTCGCGGAGCGAGCGAGGTCCCGTGGCGTCGAAGTACTCGAAGCAACTGAGGTGGTCGAGGCCCGGCGTGATCAGGGGTGGCGCCTGGGTGTCAGGGCCAGTGACGGTTCGGTTCGGACGCTCCGGGCGGACTTCGTCATCGATGGGTCGGGCGGTGGGAGTCCCATTCCCGGAGCGCTTGGTCTGAAGGACGATCGGGCTACGCTTGCTACCAGCTCCCGGGCGCTCTTCGCTCACTTCGAGGGAGTGAAGCCCTGGGCGGACGTCTACGAATCAGTGGGTGGGAATACCGGGCCCCATCCGTTTCCCTCGGACGACGCGGCGCTCCACCACGTCTTGCCGGAGGGCTGGATGTGGATGCTCCGCTTCGATCATGGAGTGACGAGCGTGGGGGCTCTGCTCACCTCGGACGAGACCGGCCTGCCAGCCGAAGAGGAATGGAGCCGGCTGCTCGGGCGGTATCCGTCCGTTTCAGTCCAGATGGCGGAAGCTCGATCGCTTCGGCCCCTGGCGCGGACCGGGCTGCTTCAGCGGCGCCTTCGACCCGCTGCGGGGCCGGACTGGGTGCTCCTTCCGGGAGCTGCCTACTTCATCGACCCGTTCCTCAGTCCTGGGAATGCCCACACGCTCTTCGGTGTGGAACGGATCGCTCGAATGTTCGAGTCCTGGCCGAATACGGAGAAGATCGCGAGTGCCCTCTCACGCTACGACGAGGCGCTCCAGCGAGAGATCGACTTCCTCGACGCTCTCATCCATGGAAGTTACTCCGCCTTCAACTCCTTTTCTGTGCTATCCGCGTTCAGCATGTACTACTTCGCAGGCGCGATCTATAGTGAGGTTCGGCGGGAGAAGGGCGAGGCCGAGCCCTCAGATGGGTTCCTGTTCACGCACGACGACGAGTTCCGGTCACGCGTCCATTCGGCGTACTTGGACGTTTTGAATTTGACGAGTGACGGGCCGGCGGAGCCTGAGGCCGCCGCCAACTTTGCTGAGCGCGTGCGCGTCGATATCGAGCCCTTCAACCCGGCGGGTCTGTGTGATCCGGGGAAGCTGAACCTGTACCCGTACGTGTAGGCGCAGGCGTGCGTTGCCCGCGTGCTACCGCCAGCGAACCCCGAACCGGTGTGTCCCCGATGCTCCGCTGACACCGACGGGCTGGAAGGCCCACTCCAGGGTGATGTCATCGCCCCAAAAGGCGAAGCCGAAGCTCGCCGGACTCGCGTCACCCTCTACGACGCGACGCGCTCCGACTCGGGCCACGAAGGTCCGTCCCCGAATCGGCCAGTACCCGACCTCGATGCCACCCGCCGGGATCATTTCTTCGCCCACGTAGGTCACTGCGCCGGTGAAGCCCAGGTCGAAGATGCCGAGTTGTTGCCCATAGGCTCCGACTCCCAACGTGAGTCCATCCGGCCGTGCTGCCGCAGTGCCGCCGAACGACAAATCCTCCCCCAAGTTCCGGTAGGTGAGTCCCGCAGTGAACGGTCCAACGGAGGTGGATACGCCCACATCGAGGAGCACTGTGGCATCACGTGAGGAGCCGATCCGCTCCTCTACGAACTTGGTGGCGATACCCACGTCGATGCCCTTGATGTCCCGAGCGATCCCGATGGTGGCGATCCGCTCAGACACTGGGGTTGCACCCAATGTGAAGAGGTGATCCTGCCCGCCCGGAGCCACTTCCGTCGGAAGGGCCGAAGCGCCTCCGAACTGCAGCGACTGCAATCCGATGCCGATGCCGATGCCGAACCACTGCATTGCCGCGGAGGCCGTCGTCGAGGTGCTCTTGGTCCCCCAACGTTGGATGTCGAGCCCGAAGCCGGAGGCGTTGCCCAACAACGAAGGGTGGTAGAACAGCGCGTCCGCATGATTCGCATTCATCATGTAGGCGTTGCCCAGGGCCATGGCCCTGGTGGACGCGGGCAGTTCCGCGATCCGCGGGAGCGCGCCCTGGGTCTGTGCTAATGCGGCGGAGGCCGAGATCAGGCTGAATAGAGCGATCAGAAGCGCGGTCTTTCGCATCGTTACTCGATGTGTGTGTTGGGGGCACCCCAACCTCGGGGTGTGTACGCCACTACGGCAATAGCACGGCTAACCGGAGGCCCTCTGAACGAAGTCCTCGACCAGTGCTCGCGCGATGGACATGGGATGCGGCAGGTCTGGGAGATCATCTGGCGTGAACCATCTCGCGTCTTCGATTTCTTCCTCTGCGATGTGGATCTCGCCCTCCACCCAGTCCGCGATGAACCCCACCATGAGCGAATGCGGGAAGGGGTGCGGCTGACTCCCGAAATACCTCACGTTCGTCAGTTTGACCCCGACCTCTTCTTCCACTTCGCGGTGAACGGCTTCTTCGAGCGTCTCGCCGGGCTCGACGAAACCGGCCAGGGTCGAGTAGACGCCTTCAGTAAAGTGAGGGGACCTGCCCAGGAGCACTTCGTTTCCGCGCTGCACGAGCACGATCACGGCCGGTGCTAGACGGGGGAAGTGCAGCTGCCCGCATGCGGGGCATGCCATCGCCTCGTGTTGGTGGTGGCGCGTGGCAGGGGTGCCGCAGCGAGAACAGAAGCGATGGGTGCGCAGCCAGTCGATCTTCTGCCGTGCAGTGCCGGCGGCCCGAAAGAGCTTCTCGGGTACGAGCGCATGGGCCGCTCGGAGCCCGACGAGTTGGAAGCCCTGCTCCGGTTCGAAATCGTCTGCAAGGTCCAGCGCCCAGCAAGGGCGGCCATCCACGCGCGGGACGCCCGCGGCCGCTTCTGCCACCCCCCAAGCCGGCTCGCCGATGAGGCCTGCGACCTCACCTCGGGTCGGTACCCTGAGGCCGTCCGCCTTGGACACCAGGAGCATGCTGGATCCCGCGAAGGCGAATGCCCAGTCAGAGGCGCTCATCGTTTCTGCACCCGATCCAGAACGTGATTCCGATGGCACTCGGGGCACACAAGGAGGATTCGGTCACGGACATACGCTACATCCGTCCGTGGTGGTACGTCTTGCTGGTCCATCGGCACATGACACTCCGGGCAGTTCGGCAATAGGCCTACGCGGGCGTCGCGTGCGAGCGCCCGGGCCTGGTCCGATGTAAAGCGTTCTGGAGTCGTCATATCAGCAAGACCCGGCGTGGGTGTGTCCTCTAAGGGTCACTATATTACACGACTGCTCTACAATTTGAGGGATACACGCCACCAATGCTGTTAGAACTGGCGCTTTCTATAGCTGTTCTGGGTCCGAAGGGACCTGCCGTCGACACCGTCACATACAATGGCGTCGACGCTAAGACCGAAATCGAGACCCCCTCCGTCGAGCGAGCGGGAATCGACATCGACGGTCGTCTGGACGACTCCGCGTGGGAGTCGAGTGCACTGCTCACGTCGTTCACACAGTTCGACCCAGTAGAAGGTGCGGCCGCATCGCAGCGGACTGAGGTCCAGGTCATCGTTGATACCGACGCCATCTACTTCGGAATCAAAGCCTACGACGAGGATCCCAACAGCATCCGGGCGACGCTCGCCGAGCGTGATTCCTACACTCGCTCCGACGACTACATCCGCGTAATCCTCGACACGTTCAACGACTCTCGTCGAGCCTATGTGTTCACGGTGAATCCTCTCGGTGTGCAGCACGACGGGATTTGGAACGAGGGTGGTGGGAGCGCCGGGCGGAGAGGGAACCACGGAGACCCGATCGACGTCAATCCCGACTTTTTGTGGGAGTCGGAGGGCAATCTCACCGAGTGGGGCTATCAGGCTGAGATCCGAATACCGTTCAAGAGCCTGCGTTTCCCCGAGCTCGCTGAGCAGTCTTGGGGCCTCCAGATCGAACGCAACATCCAGCGCAACGGATACAAGAGTTCGTGGGCGCCCCTCACAGCGAATGTTGCGAGCCGCCTGGCTCAGAACGGCAAGCTGAACGGGCTCCGGAATCTGGACATGGGCATGTTCATGGAGATTAATCCGGTCGTGACCGGGAAACGTCTCGGCACTCTGGACGATCTCGGGGTCTTCGGTCACGACGACTCTCAGAGTGACTTCGGGCTCAACGCCACATATGGCGTGACGTCGGATCTCACCCTGGACGCCACGTACAACCCGGACTTCAGTCAGGTCGAAGCAGACGCTGGACAGATCTCGGTCAACGAACGCTTCGCCCTCTTCTTCCCAGAGAAGCGTCCCTTCTTCTTGGAAGGCACCGAGATCTTCGGGATGGCGAAGCAGCTGATCTACACCCGCTCCGTGGCCAACCCCGTTGCGGGTGCCAAACTCAGCGGAAAGGTCGCCGGCCTGAGCATCGGGTACCTGGGCGCTGTGGATGAGTCGTTCGACAGGGACGCTCCGAAGACACTCGTGAACCTGCTTCGCGTCCGTAAAGACGTGGGCGCGTCGTCTACGATCGGTGCGGTGTATACGGACCGATCCGTGAACTCCAACGAATACAACCGAGTCGCTGGAGCCGATGCGCGCTTCCAGGTGGCAGGGCGGTACACGTTCACCGCGGTGGGCGCGACCAGCTTCACGGACACTCCGGACCTCGCAGGGCGTGAGACTGGCCGGATGTTCTACGCCCAGGCGGAGCGGGCCGGCCGTACCATGAAATTCAGTGCCCAGATCGAGGACACGGATTCTGACTTCAACGCCGGCTCGGGTTTCTTCAACCGCGTGGGCGATACCCAAATCCAGTCCCGTACCGAGTACAACTGGTTCGGTGAGACTGGAGCGTTCCTAGAGCAGTTCGGCGGATGGTTCGAGGCGAAGGGCTACTGGGACCACGAAGACTTCTGGGACGGCGACGGGATGGAAGAGGGCGAGGTTCAGCTCGGCTGGAGGTTGTCACTTCAGGACAACATCAGCTTCTGGGGAACTCATCAGCGCTCGATGTTCTCGTTCGCACCGGAGTCCTATAACGGGCTCTTCGCGCAACAGGCGAACGGTTCGTTCTCACCGTTTCAGGCGGACCAGTCTTTGTTCGAGAACCTCGGGTCGACGATGGTGTCGCTCTGGGTGAACAAGTGGGAGCGTGTCCGCGGAAACGTGCGCTACACCTTGTCCGAGACTCCGATCTTCGATCGCACGTTCGGGGTCGCCGTCGAACTCGCGGATTCCCGCTCCACTTCCGTCACGCTCAACCTGTATCCGGTGCACGCGCTGGTCATGGAGCTTGGGCTCCGCCAAACCACGCTGACTCGGAAGGATGGCGTCGAAGCTTCGTCGGCCATCATTCCGAGGATCCGGGCTCAGTACCAGTTGAGCAGAGCACTCTTCGTACGTGGCATCTTCGAGTACTCGAGCCAGGAAAGGGTCGGGCTCCGAGACCCCGAATCGGGCATGCCGTTGTTCACGTGCACGAGCGGTGACTGCACGGAGCGCGGGGGCTTCGAAGGGTACGATTTCCACATCGAAGGGCTCGTGTCCTATGAGCCGTCCCCGGGGACCGTGTTCTACGTGGGGTACACCCGGCAGATGGAAGACACCGGCTATTTCCGGTTCCGCGAGGTCAAGCCTCAGGCGGACGGGCTCTTCATCAAGCTGAGCTATCGCTTCCGGAGGTAATGACCAGGGCTGTTCCAGCCCGAGGGCGTGTTGCACTACCAGTGCGGCGTGTGTAAGGTACGCCCGCTAAACACCTTAAAGCAGGCGAAGATTACGGGTGGGAAAAGATGCGATTGAAATTGAAGGCACGGTCAGCGAAGTGCTCCCGAATGCAACGTTCCGGGTCTTGCTCGAGAATGGCCATGAGGTACTCGCGTACCTATCGGGGAAGATGCGTCAGAACTATATCCGCGTCCTGGAAGGCGACCGTGTGAAGTGCGAGCTGTCTCCATATGACCTCTCGCGTGGCCGAGTGACCTACCGGTACAAATAGGCGGAACCACATAGCAGTTCGTCGCTTCGTGCGACTGAGCCCGCACCCCTCAGGGGCCGCGGGCTCTTTCAGTTCTCCGCCACTCCTCGGGACTCGCCGAGCGAAACCCCCGCTTCGCGGCACCCGTAGGGTCCCAAATCTGAATGAACTTGAAGAAGTGCTTGGAGGTTTTTGAGATGCGGACGTTTGCAGCAGTGTCATTCGCCGGCGTAACCGGACTCGTGCTTTTGAAGTTCTTGCTCGGGATCATGTTCCCGCTGTTCGGCATGTTCATCGGGATCTTGGCGATGACGATGAAGTTTGCGCTCATCGCGGCGGTTGGTTTCTTCGTCTACTCGATGTTCAAGAAGCGCCAGAAGGCTGATGAGATCGTGGTCGAGTAGACTCGACTGAGCAGGAATAGGAAGGAGCCCCGGGGACATATCTCCCGTGGCTCCTTTTTTCGTTCAGGCGTGTTCGGTCAGTTCACGTAGGCTTCCAGCTTCGTGCTCGCCGAACGATTGATCAGGAGGTATCCCGCCGTGCCCACAACGACGAGGACTCCTATGGGCTAGGAAAGCCCAGAGAAATCGGGGCAGAAAGCGTATTATGGTTTCTTAAGTCGATACTCGGGCAACTCGTTTCCGAATTGTGGAGTCGAAAACGCAAATGGCCGTCTCAACCTGCCAGGAAGCCAGGAGTTATGCGGCATTTTGATGATTTTTCTCTTGACCTGCCTTCCGGGCACACTTACCGTTGGTTCAATTGTGATCCGCAGGGACAAGAACACTTGAATGATGCGGCTTTTCAGGTGATCTGGTAGCGAACTGGAGCAAGCGCTCTAGGCCTGCAAGAAGGGCGGCTTCGGCCGCGACATTTAAACACTATTCTTGTTACTAGGAGCAGCCTAATGAACAAGTCCGATCTCGTGGACGAACTTGCCAACGCGACTGGCATGACGAAGGCCGATGCATCGCGTGCAGTCGACGCGCTTTTTGCCCCGTCCGGCGGCATTATCTCCGCGGCACTCAAGGGTGATCGCCGTGTGCAGATCACCGGTTTTGGTACGTTTGAGTCCAAGCACCGGAAGGCCCGCATGGGCCGTAATCCTCGCACGGGTGAAGCAATCCAGATCCAAGCTACGAAGACCCCCGGCTTCCGCGCCGGTAAGGGTCTCAAAGACGCGATCAAGTAAAAAGCGTTGGTACGTCTGGCTAGCCGGCGCCGCACCGGCTGACAGACACAATGAAAAAAAAGAGGCCGTACCCCTTCGGTGGTGCGGCCTCTTTTCTTGTGCGCTGCCTAGGAAAGCGCTGGCACTAGCGGGTCGGAGGGCCTTGTCGCGATCCGCCGCCGCCTCTCTTGGGCCGATCGAAATCGGCTCTCACGGCCCGTCCTGAAATCGTGGTGCCGTTCAATGACTTGATGACCTGTTGAGCCATGTCGTCGTGGACCTCAACGAGCGTGTGGCTCTCCTTGATATCGATTCGGCCGACCGCCTCGCCGTTCACGTTGGCTTCGCCGGTAATCGCCCCCAAAAGGTCTCCTGTGGTGACGCCGTCCCGTTCGCCCACGCCCAGAAAGAGTTTGGCCCAAGCCGGCTGGGCACCCGGGGCGCGAGGTGCCGGAGGTACCGCGGCGGCGGCAGCGCCGGCGCCAGTGCCTTTTCGCAACAACGCCACCGCCGCCGCCGCGATCTCGGCTGGCGCGAATTCGGTGAACAGCGGTTCCAAGGCCAAAAGGTAAGGCGCGGTGTCTTCCCTCTGGACCGCTTCGCGCAACATCGAGTGGATCTGCGCCACAGCGTTATGCGAGGCATCTTCTGCCGGCGGCGACGGAATCACCGTGTAGCCGGTCTGTCGCGCCGTGGCGCGGAGGTGCGGGATCTCACGGGCGAGGACTACGACAAGGTTCGTCTCGGACAGCGCGTGCCGGCGATCCATGGTGTCGGAATCGGTCGGTGCGTCACAGCTGAGTACGGCAACGCCTTCGACGCCCTGAACGGCCTCTCTGGCCTCTAGCGCGTCCACACCGAGCCATACAGGCACCGAGGGGTCTCCGGGCGCCCCTGCCACGTACCCGTGTAGCGTGAGGTAGTCTCCGACGTCGGCTGCCCGGTCCTCGCCGCGGCAGAATACCAGGACGTGTCGGAAGTTGTCCGCTAGGAGGCTATCGACGAGCTCCAGTACGGCGGCTTCTCTGGGCTCGGGTGCGATGCGGAACCGAAGCGTGCCGCGCTGAGGCCCATCCTTCGAAGAGGTGTCTTCACCCGGGAGCGTCATCGCACGTTTGACGTTGGTGTCCACGAAGGCAGCGACGCCTTCTGTCACCGGCAACGCGGTCACGACCCGCTGGCACTCTTTCGGGAGGTACTCGAGGACACGCTCTACTTCATCGACTCCTCCGAACGCCTCCATCTGCGTCATTTGTTCGATGATCAGAGCCTTGACCGCGTCGAGCTTGATCGAGCCGTCCTTTGTGGCGGCCAAAACATCAGCAGGTGTCCCGAACAGGAGTGTCGCTTTCTCCGGAAGCACCCAATGAGAGCCGAGGGCGGCGACCGAATGACCGGTCGATGCTGCCAGGCGTCCCACCGTTTCAGCCAGATGGTCTGCTCTCTCAGCCGAAGGCGCCAACACGATGGCCTGCGGTAGGGCTTCGCCCACCTCGATCCGATCGAGCAGTGCCGCGCTCCATGTGATGGTAACCCCACTGCCGGGGCCTGCCGCGAGTAGGAGGTTGTTTCCGCGTCGAAGCACGGGCACGGCTGCTTCCTGCAGCGGCGTTGGAATTTCGATCCCTTCCGAGGCAAGCGCCTCGGCTAGCTCAGGTCTGAGCCCGAGCTCTTCAAAAGAGTTCACTTTTTATTAGGCCGTTTAGCTCGGCTCGCCGGACCCGGGACCACCGCGGTCACCTGGCTCGTACGGCATCTGGTTCAGGAGGCGCTGAACTTCGTAGTCCATGCGAGAGGTACGCAGCCGGTCCGTCGTCGCAACAACGTCCGTATACGGGCCGTGCCGGTGTGCGGTCACCGTGACAGTGCCCTCCGCTCCGTTGTAAGTCGCGCTGTGGCCCGTGCTCTTCGACTGCGTGAGGCCGAGCATGTCGGGGAGAAACTCCTCCGCTTCGGCCAGCACTTCAGTCGGCGCCAATGCCGTCTTCCGCTGATATCCTGCCATGGTGCCCGTTCTGGGTTCAGGTCGCACTGTAAAAGGCCGTTACCGGCCGGCTAGTAAGGTGCCGATGGCAGCCTGGTTGTGGAAGCCCTCGAGGCGCGTGTCGGGTGTTACCAAGCACGGGACGATGCTGACTCCGGCGGCATCAGCCGTTTCTGTCAGGTGCCCGGCCTCGGCCTCGAACCGGTCCACGTCCAAGACTGCCTTCGTCTCCGTGTGGTCCAGGCCCAAGCTTCGGCCGATTCCCACGAGAACGTCGACCCTTCCGATGTCGAGTCCCTTCACGAAGAAAGCGTTGAAGATCTCCTCAAGCGCGTCACGCCCCAGTCCGCTTGTTTCCGCGTGCAAGAAGAGTTCGTGCGCCTTCCGTGACCGGGGAACCAAATGCGGCACGAGGAGAGACTCCGCCGTGAGTGACTGCGCTTCTGACCAACGAGACGCCCAAAATGGGTCTGTCGGGTCCGTGAGCTCTGCCGGGGCGGGGCGTAGCTCGAAGGGCACGCGTGTCACGCGAAGGCCGGACTCGTCCTCCACGGCCCGTATCTCGCGGTCCATGAGGAAGGACACGGGGTCGACGGCATCGAAGTAGTATTTGGGTAAGGTGGCGATCATGGCCGCAAAGGTGTCTCCGGTGTTACCAATCGACCAGGGCATTGCCCTGCTTCCGACCCGCTTCCCTGGCTATACTCTGAACCCGCAGATACTCAGTGAGGCAGACATGCAGTACAGCTCAAACATCGAGACGCTCAAGCCATCGGCCACCATTGCCGTCAGCACGCTGGCGAAAAAGCTGGCCGGCGAAGGCCGTGATGTCGTGAATCTGAGTGCCGGTGAGCCGGACTTCGACACGCCCATCTTCATTGCTGATGCCGCTGTACAGGGTATCCGAGATGGCCGGACGCGTTATACGCCACCGGCGGGGCTCCCAGAACTGAAGAGTGCGATCGCGGCGCATTTGGAGGCGCGCGCGGGGCGGGCCATCGATGCGAACGGGGTCGTGGTCACCGCTGGTGTGAAGCAGGCGCTGTTCAACGCGTTCTTCACTCTGTTTGGTCCGGGAGACGAAGTGCTCATCGCGGCCCCGTACTGGACGACGTATCCCTCGCTGGTGTCCATCTCGCGTGCCGAGCCGATTACGGTCTTCGGCGAGGAAGACAACGACTTCAAGATCACCACCGCGGATCTCGACCGAGTGGTGACGGACCGTACGCGCGGGTTGGTTTTGAACACTCCGTGCAACCCGACCGGAGCGGTCTACACTCTCGACGAGCTCGACGCGATCGCGCAGTGGGCTCGCGACAAGAAGATTTGGGTCGTCAGCGACGAGATCTATCGCAACATCTATCACGACCCCGCGCATGAGGCTGCACCGGGTTTCCTGAATTTGCCGGAATCGTCCGTGGGTGATTTCGTGCTCGTAGACGGTGCTTCCAAGAGTTATGCGATGACCGGATGGAGAGTCGGCTTCTCGTATTGCTCCAACGATGTGGCGAAGAAGTTCACTGCCTTGCAGAGCCAGATCACCTCGAACACGACGACGCCGTCACAGGTTGCCGCGATCGAGGCATTCTCGAATGTCGAAGCGGCCTCGGAGTCCATGCGGTCCATGGGTGAGGCGTTCAGGCGCCGTCGGGATCTCGTGACTGCCCGCATGACCGAGTTCATGCCCGATCTGCCTTTCATTCGCCCGGAGGGAGCGTTCTATCTGTACTTCCGTGTGGATTCTCTCTTCGACGACGAGATCCAGGACGCGACCGCGTGGTGCGGCCGTCTGCTCGAAGAGCAGGGAGTGGCGTTGGTATCTGGCGCTGCCTTCGGTGATGACCGCTGGGTGAGGATGAGCTATGCGGCGGCCGACGAAGTCCTAGAAGATGCTCTGGGTCGGATTGCTGCGATGGTTGGCGCGCCGGTCTAGAATCCTTCGGTCGGGTTACGCGAGCCCTGCCACCACTCGCCTCGTCGCTGCCAGCGACGCCGGGACGTAGGAGGCGCCGAACAGGTTCACGTGGACGAGCAGGAAGTAGAGCTGGTACAGGTCACGCCTAAAGACCTCGTATTCGTCCGAGATGGGGGTGACGCTGTCGTACGCGTCGTAGAAGCCCTGACCGAAGCCTCCAAAGAGTTCGCTCATGGCCAGGTCGACCTCTCCGTGCCCACGGTACACCGCTGGATCGATCAACACTGGAGTGCCGTCTTGTGCAGCGTAGGTGTTGCCGCTCCACAGGTCGCCGTGTACGAGCCCTGCCTCGGTGATGTCCCTGAGGGCCGCTGGAATGACCTCGAGGACCTGATCCATGGTCGTCTCGGTCAACAGCCCTTGCTGGCGAGCGAGGTCTAATTGCGGAGCGATTCGCTGATCTCGCCAAAAGTCCGGCCACGTTGCTGTTGCTGCGTTGGATTGGGGCAGAGACCCGATCCAGTTGTCCCGGTCCCATCCGAAGTCTTTGGATGCCGCCTGTCGGTGCACCGCGGCGAGGCCTTGGCCGAGGCTCTCTTGGTAGGATGGGGTCGCGGCTCCTGGAATGATGTATTCCATAAGGAGCCATGCAGTGTCTTTGTCATCGACCCCGTGGGCCAACGGCTGCGGCACGCGTACTCCGGACACGTTCGCTAGTGCGGACAGGCCGTCGACTTCTGCTTCGAACATCCCAGGACCGGCGCTTCGGTTCGATTTCAGGAAGTAAGATCGCCCGTCAGAGCTGTCGACGCGGGCCGTGTCGTTGATGGACCCCCCGCTGACCGGTGTGGCCCCGATGATAGAAATACCGAGGGCGTCTTCGACAGATGCCGAGAGCTCTTTCGGGAGGTTCACTCAGCTCGGAGGCGGTGCAGAAGGCCTTTGCATGAACGCCTTACCATCTTGTAGACATTCTCGAAGCCACTCGCGCCGCCGTAGTAGGGGTCGGGTACTTCGTCGCTGTCGGGCTTGTCTTCGTAGGAACGTAGAAGCTGGATCAGGGCATGGGAGCCCTCTCCATCACGCATGCGTTCCAAGGTGTGGAGATTGTCTCGATCCATCGCGATGATGTAGTCGAAGTCTGCGAAATCCGCGGACCGAACCTGGCGACCGCGCGAGTCGAGGCCGACCCCATGCTGTTCCGCCACGAGGATCGATCGGGCGTCGGGACGCTCGCCGACATGCCAGGATCCGGTACCCGCGCTGTCGATCTCGAACTGATCGGACAGGCCTGCTTCTTCCACGAGATGGCGGAAGACGCCCTCGGCGAGAGGGGAGCGGCAGATGTTGCCGAGGCAGACAAAAAGAACAGACGTAAGAGCGGGCGCGGGTGAGGTCGCGGCCATCGGACTCTGGGTCAGAATGTTGATCGATCTGAGGCCGTCTGCCCCAGTAGAGGCGGCCAACTTGCCGCTCACCCTCACCCTTGGCAAGAAAGCTGGTTACTTTTTCACGATCCGTTGGTGCGCACGGTTTACTTCTCTCTTAAGCGCACTCCCGTGCATCGAGATGCCTGAGTGGAAGTCACTCATTTCAACCAGTTGAACCTGTCCGATGATCGCCTCGCAGCGATCGAAGCCCTCGGATGGAGTCTCCCCACGCCAATTCAAGCCCAAGCGATCCCCGCGGGCCTGGCTGGTACGGACGTCGTGGGCATTGCCCAGACCGGAACCGGCAAGACCGGAGCTTTCATGATCCCCGCGCTCGAGAGGGTGACCGCGGGTGGTGGGCTCCAGGTTCTCGCCCTGTGTCCGACGCGTGAACTCGCACAGCAGGTGTGTGACGATTCCATCTCGCTGTCCAAGGGCACGAACATTCGGACCGAGGCCATCTTCGGAGGCGTACCCTACCCACCGCAGATCAAAGCGCTCGAGGAAGGATACGAAATCATCGTCGCCACGCCCGGGCGCTTCATTGACCACATGCAGTCGAGACGCGTGGACCTGAGCAACATGCGGTACCTGGTGTTGGACGAGGCGGACCGTATGCTCGACATGGGCTTCCGGCCACAGATTGAGGATGTTCTGAGAGGAGCACCGGGTAAGCGCCAGACCATGCTCTTCAGTGCAACGATGCCGAATGGCGTGCACGACCTCGCGCTGCGGCTCACCAAGGACGCGGTCTGGATCGAAGCCACGCCTCCAGGGACGACTGCGGACGGCATCGAGGAGTTCTTCTACTCGGTCAAGCCTGAGAAGAAGCCGGACCTCCTGCGATCGCTGATCAGCGGACCGGAGTGGGAGCAGGTCCTGATCTTCACCCGGACGAAGGCCGGTGCCGATGTACTCGACGCCATGCTGCAGCGTGAGGGCATCAAGACGGATGTGATGCACTCCAATCGCGCCATGAAACAACGGACGCGCGCGCTCGAGCGGTTTGCGACCGGAAAGGTCCGTGTCTTGGTTGCGACCGACGTCGCACAGCGTGGCCTGGACGTCGAGGGCATCAGCCACGTCGTGAACTATGACGTTCCTCTCGACCCGGAGGACTATGTCCACCGGATTGGTCGAACCGGCCGAGCCGGCGCCACCGGCACCGCGGTGACGTTTGTGACTGCGGGTGACTTAGGTGCCCTCAAGAGCCTCGAGCACCGGCTCGACCGAGTGGTGGAGCGTATTCACCTTCCGGAATTCGACTACGCGGGGACTCCGCAGACGGAGTCGCGCGCCGCTGCTCGGCGAGCGGGCAAATCCCGCACTCCCGGTGGCATGGGTACCAAGTCTGCCTCTGATCTGAGCCCGGAAGAATTGGCCGAGCTTCTCAATCCCGGATCCTGATTCGATGATGTTTCGCCGTTATGGGACCTCTTTTCAGAGCGTTGATCTGAACTTCGACTCCAAAGCGCTGAATGAGGTCGGCTTTCGCCGGAATCACCAAGAATCGATTCCCAGCGAGGACTTCGAGACTGGCTTCCCGAAGCTCTCCACCCACGAGCTCCTCGCCGAAGCGGAGGGGGATGTGCAGGACCATACGGAACAGGTGCTGTTGGATCGCCTCCAGGAGCAGGTCGAGAAGCTGATCGGAGGGCTGAGCGACGGTGAGTTCCTCGTCATTGAGAATGAACAGGGCCACGACTACCCCAAGACGCGGCAGCAGACCTCGAATGTGATCGTAGAAGGGGAAAACAAGCTGCACTTCGACTACACCATCGCTCCGGCGCTTCGCGTTGCGGTACACAGCCGGGAAGTGTGAGTCAGCTCGGACCCGGCCGCCCGGCGATCGTAGCGGCCGCCGAGCGTATTCGTGATGGGATTGTTGCGACGCCGTGCACCCAGACTCGAGCCTTCGGGGACGTAGCAGCGGGTTCGCATCACCTGAAGTTCGAGAACCTCCAGCGAACGGGTTCATTCAAGGACCGGGGCTCGCTCAATCGGTTGCTTCAGCTTTCTCCTGACGAACGCGCACGGGGCGTAGTAACGGCCAGCGCGGGCAACCATGCTCAGGCGCTAGCGTACCACGGCGGTCGCCTTGGCATTCCGGTCACCGTCGTGATGCCCGAGAACGCGCCGCTCACCAAGGTGGTCAACACGAGGGGATTCGGTGCTCGGGTGATTCAGTCCGGAACCATCTTGGACGACGCGGCGGTCGTAGCGAACCGTCTTGTCGAGGAAGAGTCGTTGGTGATGGTGCCCGCTTTCGATGACCACGCGGTGATCGCAGGGCAGGGCACGATAGGCCTCGAGATTCTAGAGCAGGTGCCGAATCTGAATCTGCTCGTGGTACCGCTTGGCGGGGGAGGGATGATCTCCGGGATCGCACAGGCGGTGAAGGAAGTGAAGCCGAGCGTTCGGATCGTGGGCGTGGAGGCGGACGCCGCCGCGTCGGCTATGGCTTCACGGGCCGCTGGCGAAGTCGTGAAAATTGCTCACTCCGACACGCTCGCTGACGGCATCGCTACGAAGCGAGTCGGAGACCTCACGTTTCCCATGATCGAACACTACGTGGACGACTTGGTGTCGGTCGGTGAAGAGGAGATCGCTGCGGCTATCCTGCTGCTTCTCGAGAGAAAGAAGACCGTTGTGGAGGGCGGGGGTGCGGTCGGGGTCGCGGCTCTGATGACGGATCGTATTCGAGTGGCCGAGGACGACACGGCGGTGTTTGTCCTGTCGGGCGGAAACATCGACATCAACATGATCTCTCGGATCATTGACCGGGGGCTGGTCTTCGACGGCCGTCTCGTCCGGCTGTCCGTTACGGTGAAGGACCGCCCTGGTTCATTGGCTGGCCTGTCGCGCGCCGTCGCTGACATGGGGGGCAACGTGTTGGAGACTGTCCATCGTCGTGCGTTTGCTGACATCTCCGTTGGAGATGTGGGCATCGTGATACAGATGGAGACTCGGGGTCGGGAGCACGCTGAGGAGATCGTTCGCGGCCTCGAAGCGCTCGGGCATCGAGTGGAGCAAGCGAACTAACACGAAGCGTGCACGTCGGTAGGGAAATCCCCCACAGTCACGTCCATGATTTCCCGACGGAAGTGTCCCGATCGAACCGGTATCCTTGTCGTACGCATTCAAGGGCCGTGAACACTGACGGGCACCTGAGGTCCAGCAACCTCTACCCGCCCCTGTCGGGCCGGCCCTGGGTTCACCGAAGGTTCAGGGCAGGAGCCTTCGGTGAACCGAAATCGATTAGGGGTGCCTGTTGGCGGGAGGGTCGCAGGTGCCGCTGCCGGGCCCAGTGAGGTGAAAGCCTCGCTGGGCCTTTTGTTCGTCCAGTGGTTTCGTCGGGTGCTACCGCGCGAGACCCACGGCGCGTCCATCCAGATCCCATGCGGGATCGATCTCCAGCCCGAGGTGCGTCAGGGCGGTGACGGGGATATCAACGATGAACGTGGAGTCGGTCAGGAGACCACGCCCGGCGGAGAGACCACTCGCGAGGTAGTAGATCGTCCGCTCTTCCGGCGTGTCGCCACCGTGATCGCCGTCGATTGTGCGTCCGTGGTCGGTGCTCGACAGGATGAGCCAGTCCTCGTCGTCGTAGGTGGCACGCGCCTTCACGGCAGCCATGAGAAGACCCACGTGATGGTCAGCGACCCGGATCGCTTCGCGGTACTCGTCCCCAATCGATGCGAAGTGATGGCTCGTCTCGTCGGGATTGCCCAGGTAGACAAAGAGAGCGTCCGGATTCGATTCCGCGAGCGCTTCCACGGTGAGCTGAACCGACATCGAATCAGCCTCGGCCCACCCGTGCTCGTAACCATCGAGCACGATCTTCGTGTCGATGTTGTCGCTGATCGTGTGCCGTTGATCCTCGGACGCGCCAAGCGGCGTCCAATCCATCACAGCGAACGTCTCGAGTTCCGGGCGAATCTGTTCGATGCGCGTTAGGAAGTCCGGATACGTCTCGAAGCGGTCGTTCTCGAAGTTGTTTCCGGTGACTCCGTGCTTGGCAGGCCAGACGCCGTTCAACATGGATGACCACCCGGGTCCGCTCACAGAGGGGTACCCCGTCCGTGCTTTATCCGAGAAGATGCCGTTGGCAATCAGTGCATCGATGTTAGGTGTCGCGACGGCAGCGAGCACGTCCGGGCGAATCCCGTCGATCCCGATCAGGAGGACCTTCGGGGTCAGATCCGTTCTTGCTTCCTGATCCGTGCCCTGCCCGCAGACGGTGAAGTTGATGGTCGCGAGGAGTGCCAGCGCAATGAGAGAGTTGGATGGGGTCTGTCGTTCGAGCACGTTACCTCCGAGTGAAGAAATCGACCGGTCGATCGGTTGGCTCGGACCGGCTCTCGCCCCCACATTGGGACACAACCACCACAGGAGCCAGTAATGCCCGTCCAGCACGCCGAAGCGTTGCCGAAGCAACTCGTGAAAGCAGGAACCGAGACAGAGATGCAGGTGCTCATTGGGCCGGACCAAGGCCCCAACTTCGCGATGCGACGCTTCATCATGCAGCCTGGCGGCGGCATGCCCATGCACACGAACAAAGTAGAGCACGAGCAGTACGTCTTGAGGGGTGGTGCGCGGGTCGTGATCGGGGATGATGTGCATCAGGTGAAGACTGGGGACGTCGTCTACATCCCAGCCGGAGTTCCGCATACCTATCAGGCGAATGCGGGGGACGAGCCCTTCGAATTCCTTTGTGTCGTGCCGAACACGCCCGATACCATCGAGTTGGTCGAAGAGGGCTGCTGACCTAGTGGACGCCCACGTGCTATTCCGTCGCCTGCGTGAGAACGCGCATGTCGTCGACGCACTCACGCGCGGTGTCAGCGACGAGCGGGCCCGGCTGCCTCCAAGAGATTCGACGATTCTTTCATGTCGACGCCATAGGCGGCGAGACCGATTGAGAGGGGCGCGATCTCGGCAAGAGCCAATTCGACTCGGTCCGCGGTAATACGACCTCCTTGCAGGTTCGTACCGAGCAGCAGGACTGAGAAACGTCCGTGACCTAGGTGCCCCGCGAGGTCGGAGGTCCGGGTGGTCTCTTGGAGTTTCGCTCCAATGGTTCGCAGGCCGCCAGGGTCCCCCGTCTCCATGTCCGATGTCCCGATCGAGATCAAAAGAATGGTGAGCGTTACTCCCCGGTCGCCGGCTCCGGACAAGTAGCTGTAACCCAATTCAAAGTGCAGCCGATTCGCGAGTCCGCTCGGTCGATCCGTGAGCGCAGGATGGCCGATGGCGTCTTCCCTACCAAGCATGTCTGCTCCGTTTGGTGCCGAGGGAGGGCGCCTAGATCCTAGGGCTGAGATCCATCCCTCGGTAAGGCGAGCGCCACAAGTTCTGCCGGCTCTCCTCCTCCTCCCACCGATACGACGATGTACTGCCGTCCCCTGTGCATGTAGGTCATGGCAAGTCCGGCCTCCGCGTTCGGAAGATCGATCCTGGCTACGATATCACCGGTAGCTTTGTCGTACGCCCGATAGACCGGATCGCCCGACATGCCCTCGCCGGCGAACAGGAGCGTCTTTGTCACGAGTGTGCCGGCTCTCGAGATCTTCCCGGTGCGGGGAAGGGTGGAGGGGTCGACTTCCAGCCTGCGCGCGATATGCGGCGGCGTGTCACCGTTGGGGACCATCCATGCGTGTTCGCCAGTGGACAGATCGATCGCGGTGATGCGACCCCACGGCGGCTTCACCAGGGGTACTCCAGGCGCGATCTGGGCGTTCTTCCGCCCTTGGATGTACCGCATGTCGGAACGATCGCCGCCCTCTATTAGGGAGAGCACGTACGGGTTGGTCTGTGAGCCGATGTACAGGAAGCCGGTCTCGGGATCGAGTGCGCCTGCTTCCCAGTTTCCGCCACCTGTGGAGTGCGGGAGCATGAGCGTTCCTTCCGTCCCGTCTTCTTCCACTTCCAGCGAAGGGGGTGTGTAGAGCGGCCCCATGCGAAAACGGCTGGCGACTGCGACCGCACGGGCGCGGATCTCCGGGGTGAAGTCGAGCAGGTCGTCCTCTGTGAAGCCGGCTCTGTCGAATGGAGCGGGACGGGTCGGAAACGGTTGTGTAGGCGAGGTCCACTCACCCGGTACGACGCTCTGTGGGACTGCCCGTTCCTCGATCGGCCAAATCGGCTCGCCACTGATTCTGTCGAAGACGAAGACAAAGCCCTGTTTCGTGATCTGGGCCACGATCTTCTTGGATTCGCCAGCGATTTCGATGTCCGCCAGGATCGGTGCGGTCGGGTTGTCGAAGTCCCAGATGTCGTGGTGAACCGTTTGGAAATGCCAAACAACTTCACCTGTCCGGCTGTCCAAGCACACGAGGCTCGAAGAGAACAGGTTGTCACCGGGCCGGTGACCGCCGTAGAAGTCTCCAGTGGCCGCCTCAGTAGGCAAATAAACGAACCCGGTCTCAGGGTCGAACGACATCGCAGCCCAAACCCCGGCGTTCCCGGTGTACGCAGCGGAGCCCTCCTGCCAGGTCTCAGCTCCGGCTTCACCAGACTCGGGAATCGTCTTGAATGTCCAGAGAAGTGCACCGGTTTCAGCGTCAAAGCCACGGACATCGCCCGGCGTGTTGCTTCGCGACGGCGGTTGGGAGCCCACGTGCTGAGCTGAACCCACGACGACGACATCCCCAACTACTGTGGGTGGAGAACTCGCCCCGATTGTGCCGACAAGGTCGATGCCGTCTCGGACACGATGCCCTCGCATGAGATCGACTATGCCGCCATCTCCAAAGGCCGCCTCAGGGCGTCCGGTCTCGGCGTCGAGCGCCACGAGATGATATCCGGGCGTGATGACGAAGATGCGACCGGTCCCGCCTCCGTTGTCCCAATATCCGACCCCGCGACCGGGGTTGGCTCGGGGCGCCGACCGCAGACGTTCCCCCTCGTCCATCGACCAGGTCCACAACGTCTCTCCGGTGCCCGGGTCGATTGCGACGACCGCGCGCCGAATACCCGCCGTGGCGTACAGCGTCCCGTTGACCATGAGCGGTGTCGTCGCGCTTCGAATGTACGGGTTATAGCCGAAGTTCCGCGCGTTCCAACGCCAGACGATTTCTAGGTCTGTGGCGTTCGACGCGTCGACTTGGTCGAGGGGAGCATATCGGGTGTGACCGGCGTCTCCCCCGTAGACACTCCATTCGCCATCTAGGGCGCCCGCCTGGGCTCGAAGCGGCGCCGGGTCGGCCACGAGAAGAGCATACGCGAGAACGGTCACCACAGGACTGCGTCGAAGCATCGAATGAACTCGGACGTCTTGGGTAGTGGAGTACGAATCCTGGCGGGGAAGCTTAGGAGAGCTTCGTGCGCCCGCCAGATCCGCCCGCTTCGTTGCCGAGCCTGACGGGCCCGACTACCGTTGGGCGCGTTCGATACCCCAGCTGTGACTCCATGAAGACATCATCCATTCCGGGCTTTCTTTTGACCCGGCCGGGCCGAGATTGGCCCAAGGTCGCCGTGGCAGCGCTGATGATCGCGGTGCTTCTCGGCCCGCGGGCGACCGTGGCGGAGAGATGGGTCGAGCCGGATGTGGGCGGTGACGTGGATGCGTACTTGGCGGCGTCTGAGGCGGCGGTGCCTGGCATCAAATCTGGCGAGGCGAAGTCCGTACTCTGGGCGGATCCAGAGGCCCGGGAGCGCACACCGCTTTCCATCGTTTACTTGCATGGCTTCTCAGCGGACCGGCATGAGATCGATCCCGTGCCACGTCTGGTTGGTGAAGCGCTCGGCGCCAACGTGTATTATGCGCGGCTCGCGGGGCATGGCCGCGACGCGGCTGCCATGGGTGAGGTCGGAGCGGAAGACTGGCTCGATGACGCCGCCGAAGCGATGGCTGTCGGACGTGCGATCGGCGAGCGAGTGATTCTGATTGGCACGTCGACCGGAGCCACGCTTGCTACGTGGACCGCGGCTCAAGAACAGGCTCGCGGAGACATAGCCACGCTCGTTCTTCTCAGTCCGAACTTCGGACCCAATTCGGCGGCAGCTCAGTTGTTATTGTGGCCGTGGGGCAACCTGATCGCGCGGGTGACTCTCGGTAGTGAACGTTGCTTCGAACCCGTCAGCGAGGCACAGGCGCTTCATTGGACCACGTGTTACCCCAGCAGCGCGCTGCTCCCGATGATGGCGGTCGTGGAACGGACTCGCACGCTCGATCTCGATGAAATCACTGTCCCCACATTGATGATGTACTCGCCGGAGGATCTCGTCGTCGACCCGGACGCCTCTGTCGCGATGTTCGGGCGCATGGGCGGTTTGCCAAAGCGTCTGCTCCCGACGGCTGCGGCCGAACGTGGAGGGTACCACGTCCTGGCCGGCGATATTATCTCGCCCGAGTCCACAACGAATGTCACCGGAGTTGTTCTCGATTTTGTCACGGCTGCGATCGGAGATGCGCGGTGAGCCAAGGGCTCCTCATTGATGGTACCGCCCCACTGTCTGCCTTCGAACTACTCAAGCGCCTCGAAGATCTCGGGATCGTCAGCCGGACGTTCGAGCACGATCCGGTCTTTACCGTTGAAGAGGCCAAGGCGCTCCGAGGCTCGATCGAGGGCGCTCACACCAAGAACCTCTTCGTGCGGGACAAGAAGGGGACGATGTGGCTGGTCGTTGCCCTCGAAGACCGTGTGGTGGACCTCCGTGCACTCGCCGAGGCGCTCGGACACAAACGGTTCTCGTTCGGTAGCCCGCAACGCCTCATGAGTTACCTCGGCGTGATCCCTGGGGCGGTCACTCCATTTGGGGTGGCAAACGACGTCACCGGAGCCGTTCAAATTGCGCTCGACGAGGGCCTGAAGGCGTTTCGGGTCTGGAACTTCCACCCGCTCGACAATGCCATGACAACTGCTGTCTCACCCGAGGGGATGCTGAGATTCCTCGGCGCTGCGGATCATGCGCCCCGCTGGGTGGACATCGCGTCACTCCAGCGAAACGACGCGTCCGGGTAAGCGGGGGGGGGGACGGTTACATGTCGGGGCGTCGGTCGAACCACGGCCGGGCCGTCTCGAGCTGAGCTGCTAAGCGGAACAGCGACGCTTCGTTTCCGACCGAAGCCACGAAGTGGACGCCGATGGGCAGGCCCTCTGCGTTCCAGAAGAGCGGGACCGACATCGCGGGCTGTCCGGTTGCGTTGTAGATGGGCGTCCAAGGGATGAAGTCGAACGCGGTCGACGCAGCCTCCTCTAAGAGGCCTGCCCACTTGATGAGTCGACCTGACCCCAGTGCACCTAGGATCTTGAGTTGTGCCATCTCCATTGAGGTCGGCATCAACGACCCAATCTTTGCCGGCGGCGTGGCTAGAGTGGGCGTGAGGACCATGTCATACCCTTCGAAGAAGCCACCGACGCTTCGACCCACCCGCTCCATGGTACGGAGCGCCGAAGCGTACTCTCCGGCTGGGAGCGCCTTGGACAACAGTCCGAGAGCCCAGGTCAGCGGCTCCAATTCGTGACGTCGAGCTTTTCGGCCGAGATACGCTTCTGCGTCGCGTATGTCTGCTCCGAGCTCAGAGGCGACCATTCTCAAGAAGGCTTGGGAGAACGCTGCACCGTCGATCTCCGGAGCGTCTTCTACGAGGTCGTGCCCCAACTCGGTGAGAAGAGACACCGCGTCCTCAACAGCAGCTACACAGTCCGGATCGACGGAAGAGCCCATGATAGGCTTCGTGCTCCACGCGATGCGGAGCTTGCCGGCGTCGGATCCCACCTCGTCCACGAACGGGCGGTCCGGGAGGCGGATCTCGTAGGGCGCGCCCACGTCTGCCCCGTGAGTGGCGTCGAGCATCGCTGCGCTGTCGCGAACCGAACGTGTGAGGACGTGTTCGACGACAGCACCTCTCCAGAGTTCGCCGAAGTCAGGGCCCGTCGGGACTCGGCCGCGAGTGGGTTTCAGGCCAAAGAGGCCACAGCACGATGCAGGAATGCGAATCGAGCCACCCCCGTCGCCCCCGCCAGCCATGGGCACCACGCCGGCCGCCACCGCTGCCGCGGAGCCACCGCTCGAACCACCCGGGGTTCGGCTCGTGTCCCAGGGATTGCGGCAAGCTCCCCACAGCTCGGATTCCGTGAACGGTGTAAGGCCCCACTCTGGGAGGTTGGTCTTCCCGGCGACGGACACTCCGGTCCGGCGAACTCTCTTCGCCAGCTCGCTGTCGTGGTCCATGACGAGGTCCATGAGCAACCGGCTCCCCCCCGAGGTAGGGTGTCCGGCGTAGCTTGAACATAAATCCTTGGCCAGAAACGGGACGCCACAGAAGACACCCTCAGTGCCGCCACGCTCCGCGGTCTGCCGCGCATCGTCCTCCATGAGTCGGATGACAGCGTTGAGCGCCGGATTGACCTCTTCAATCCGTGCCAGCGCCAGCTCAAGCAACTCGACGGCGGTCACTTCACCACCACGTACCATCGCGGCCAGCGCCGTGGCGTCGTGAGAGACGTATTCGTCGTGGGTCATGTCAGCCCCCTACGGCTTGTTCCAAGTCTGCGAGCATTTGACGGGAGTTGGCGTGGTCCGGCCGGAATTCCACCGCCCGGCGGGCGTGCGGGAGTGCTTCGGGCAGACGGTTGAGCTGAATGTAAGCGCGTGCCAATTCGAAGTGGCCGACGCCAAGCCCAGGGTCTGCCGCGACGGCCGCGGCGTACGCCTCCGCTGCGTCGTCCAGCCGATCCGCACGACGGTGCAGATTGCCCAAATTGAAGTGGGCGAGTGCCTCGTGCGGATTGAGCGAGACGGCCTGTTCATACGCTTGGCGTGCGCCGGCCGCCCTCCTGGGTGCCGGGGGCCAGTGCTGGGGGCGCCTGTGTCGCAGCTGGTGGAGCGGCCCTCGAGGAAGAGGTAGTCATGAGATACGTCGCGAGCCTACGCGCCTCGAGGGCCGGCATGGGTTGGCGAGGCATGAGCGTTCCCGGAACGGTGCCAGAAGGGTTCTGGATCATCCGGACCACGTAGTCGAGATCTGAACGATCTGCGAGCTGGTCCAATGCCGGGCCGATCGCCCCTCCTTCCGATCCCAACCGATGACACCCGAGACAGGCGAGGCGGTCCTTCAGGAAGCGCTCAGTACGACTCCGCTCGAACGCTGTCAGTTCGGCGTTCCGGGGACTCTGGGCGTCGACGATGGACGGCGACCCCAGAACGACGGTTGTGACTAGAAGGAAGGCACGCATGGGAGAACGCTCTGGCGCTCGCTCGAAGGTGTCAAGGCAGGACGCCGGCGTCGACCCAGTCCAGAGTGCTGCTAAATACTTGCCGATGGCAATTAGTTGAGTCGCACCACCTTCACGACTACGGCGGGCGTCAGTGGGGCCGCACCAGCTTCTTCAGAACGGGTTTCGAGCGTCGCCGTGTAGTCTCCGGGCTCCACCAAGGGGAGCGGTCCCCGGCGCTGGCCGGCTTCGTCACTCGGTTGAATCCGTAGATCCCATGTCGCGCGTTGAAGGCCTGCCGCATTCGTCACGTCGACTTCTGCGATCACTTCACCGGCTGCGTCGCGGATTGCGATCACGAGTTCTGCGTCTTGAACGGGCTCTGAGAGGTAGTAGGTGAGAAGCGCTCCAAAGTCGGGATTGAGCGCCACGTACTCGCCGGCACCCGAGCCCGCGCTGTAGTACCTGAGCTCATCGTACACCGGTGTCGGCCGGGGTTCGAAAAGCGTGGCGTCGTCCGCGAGTACTTCCGGTGTGATCTGTCGGAGTGGCGTGTAGTCGTCCAGCACATAGAACCCACGGCCAAACGTCGCCACCACGAGATCGCCGACACGTTCCTGGATTTCGATGTCTCGGTAGGGGATCGTGGGCGCTCCCCCCGTCAGTTCATGCCAACCGCCGCCCCCGTCGAGCGTGAAGAACAAGCCGAATTCGGTTCCTAGGAAGAGCAGATCGTCCCGCTCGGGGTCTTCCTCCAGCACCCAGGTAACGTTCCGAGCCGGTAGATCGGAAGCGATGGATGTCCACGTCGCGCCGCGGTCGTCGCTGCGCATCACGTAAGGTGTGAAGTCGCCGCGTTTGTGGTTGTTGAACAGGGCGTACACCCGATCAGGGTCGTGACGTGAAGCCACGACGTCGGACACATAGATGAGCTTCGGAATGCCGGGAAACGCATCCATCTCAGTCCAGGTCGTCCCACCGTCCTCACTGCGTTGAATGAGGCCGTCGTCTGTTCCTACATACAGGAGGTTCTCGTCGAAACGAGATTCGCTGAACGAAACACCGATCCCGTAGTCGTTCGTGAAGACGTTCTTCCATACCGCGTCCTCCGGCCACACCCGGCCCATGACCGGAAGTGTGTCACGATCGATCTCGCGACTGAGATTTGGACTCAGCACCTGCCAGTCGTCTCCGCGGTTGTCACTGCGCAGGAGCCTGCTGCCGAGCGCGTAGATACGCTCGTTGTCGTAGCGGCTGATAACGAGCGGGATGTCCCAGTGCCACAGAATCGTGTCCCCGTCGAACGCCTGCGGGGGAGCGATGCTCGTGCTCAGGCTGGTGCTCATATCCACACGCTGGATGCGCGCGCCTTGAGACATACCGTACACGATGTCTGGATTGGTAGGGTCGATACGTGCCTGGAAGCCGTCCCCGCCTACGATGCGCGTCCAGTCCGACGACCGTACGCCAAGTGACACTCGGCTCCGTGAGGGGCCACCCATGGTGCCGTTGTCTTGTGTGCCGCCGTACACCCAGTAGAACGGTTCTCGGTCGTCGATTCCGACGCGGTAGAACTGGGTGATGGGGAGGTTGTTGTGATGGCGCCAGGTACGCGCCCCGTCGAACGACTCGAACAGACCCCCGTCGTTTCCCACCATCATGTACTCGGGATCGTCCGGATCGAAGATGATCTCGTGGTGGTCCGCGTGGACGCCGCGTGTCATCAATTGCTCGAAGTGTACGCCTTCGTCCGCGGTGCAGTGAATGCGCACATCGACGGCGCACAGGCGCCCAGGTCGGTTCGGGTCCGCGAAGAGTTCTCCGTAGTACTGAGGGTCCACGACGACATAATCGCTCTGCTTCACCCAGGTTGAGCCGTAGTCGCCTGACCGGAAGAAGCCGCTGGCATCGCCTTGTGCGGCAACAAGGGCATACACGACACCGGCGTCGTCAGGGGAGACCTCGAGTGCGATCCGTCCGAGGTCAACGTTCGGGATGCCATCCATGATCTCTTCCCACGTGGTACCGCCGTCTTCTGAGCGAAAGATCTTCCCCTCAGGGCCTCCGGCCACGAGCAGTCCGACGTGTCGCCTGCGTTGGTACGACGAGGCGTACATCACATCCGGATTGAATGCGTCGAAGACGATGTCCGCGATGCCCGTGTCGTCCGAGACATGCAGCACGCGTTCCCAATGCGCACCGCCGTCCGTGGTCTTGAACAGGCCCCTGTCTCCACCGGACGCCCAAAGCGATCCCTGGGACGCGGCGAAGACCACGTCAGAATCGCGGGGGTCTACGAGGATGTCGCCGATGTGCTCCGAGTCGAGAAGCCCCATGCGCCGGAAGGAGGCACCGCCGTCTAGGCTTTTGTAGATGCCGTCGCCATAGCTGGCGCTGCGCTGGGATGCGTTTTCACCGGTTCCAATCCACAACACGTCTGGGTTCACGGGGTCCAACGTGACCGCGCCGATGGAGAAGGAACCGTAGTCGTCGAAGATGGGCGTCCAGGTTGTTCCCCGATTGTCCGTCTTCCACACGCCTCCGGACGAAACTCCGACGTACCACACATTCTTGTTGGTATGGTCGATCGCGACGTCGCTGATTCGGCCCGTGGTCAATGCTGGACCGATGCTCCGCAGCGCCATGCCATCGTATGTGGTTGGCGGTGCCGTCTGCCCCCGGGAGAGGACTGTGCCGGACAGGGTGCCGGTCGGCTGCCCGGCATCGACTGCGAACCTTCCGTTCACGAGGACCCAGCGCATGCCCGTGGCAAGTAGGGCGGGCTCGGCGAATGTGGCGACGTCGCGAACGGTTCCTGGATCGAAGACAGCGATGTCGGCGAAGGCCCCCACGCTGATCTCTCCGCGTCCCGAAAGCCCGAACACCTCGGCCGGCTGGGAGGACGAAGCTTGGATCATCCGCGCCATGCTGATCACGGAGTCTTCCAACACATACGTCCTGATCTTCTTCGGAAAGGTGCCGTATTTCCGAGGATGCCCGCCCGAGCCGTCTGATCCCGTCATGACGAAGGGAGAACTCATGAATGTTGCGATGTCGTCTTCGTTCATGTTGAAGGACGCCACGCCCGCTCCGCCATCTCGCACGATGCGGATCGCTGCCTCGATCGGATCGAGACTCCACTCGTCGGCGATTTCCTCGAGCGTTTGTCCTCTGAGCTCTACGTTGCGGCCGCCCGTGATGAGCAATGACCCGGCTCCACCGCGACGGCGGAGGTTGTCGGTCATGTCCGTGACGATACGCTCTCGGGTGTCTGCGTCCTCTAGGCGCGCCAGGAGTGTCTCGGTTCCTCCGGCCTGAGCCCAGCGCGGTAAGAGCGAGGCATTGATGGACGACCCGCTCGCCGTGTAGGGATACTGATCCGCGGTCACGCGCTGACCGTCCGCCCGGGCATCGGCGATGAGCTTCAAGACTGCCTCGCTCTCGCCCCACACATCAACGCCGAGGGCTTTGATGTGGGAGATGTTCACGGCGAGTCCCGCTTCTCGCCCAATGTCGATCGCTTCCTGGACCGCCGCGATCAGCCCGATTGTGTACGAACTCTCGTCGCGGAGGTGGGAGTCGTACACGCCGCCGTATCGCGCGGCGACCTTGGCGAGCTCGATCACTTCAGGCGTGGTCGAGTAGCTCTGTGGGTTGTAAAAGAGTCCGGTCGACATTCCAACGGCGCCGTCCCGCATGGCTTGGTCGACTAGGCCGCGCATCTCGTTCAACTCAGGGGGGGTGGGCGCGGCATCGCTCGAACCCAAGACGGTCCCTCTGACCGATCCGAAGCCGACAAGTAATGCTGCGTTGGTCCCGATCCCGAGGCGCGCATACGTAGCGCTGGTCTCTCCCACCGCGTGCGTCCCATGACCGTCGTTGCCCACGACCACGGTGGTTACGCCCTGCATGAGATAGTTACGGTTCTCCCGGCGCATGCGATTGTCGCTGGCGAGGTCTCCCTGAGCATGCGCGTGCGGATCGATGAAGCCAGGTGAGACGACCAAGCCTTGGGCGTCCAGAGTCCGGTGACCGTAGACCCCGTCTGCACTTGCATCGCCCACGAAGGTGATTCGGTCTCCGATCATGCCGACGTCGAGTACCATGCCGGGCCCGCCGGAACCGTCGTAAACGAGTCCGTTCCTAATCAGGACGTCGACGGTATCGGTGGCCTGCGGAATCGTCGTAGTGGCGAGTGACGCGAGCAGCAGCGCGATCGTGTTCATGCTTTCGTTCCTCAGGCCTGGGCGGGTTCGTCCTCCGGGGCCTGTTCGGGGAGATAGATATGTACGGGGGTGCCGGTACTCATCGTGATGCGCCCTCCACCTGGCATCGCATCACGAGCATTCAATACCAAATTCAGCAGAGCACTGTTGAGTTGGTTCGCGTCGGCCACACAAACGGGCGATGGCTCCTCGAGGTCGTACTCGAGCACCATTGCGTCACCGAGCGTGCGTGCGAGGAGGCCCTGAGTCCCCAGTACCAGCTCGTTGAGGTTCAGCATCTTGGGTGCCAAAGGTTGCCGGCGCGAAAATGCCAGCAATCGGCTCGTGAGGTCGGCCCCGCGGTTGGTTGCCGCAGATGCTTGCGACACGAGTTCGACGCCCACGCTCTCAATGCGGTCCGCGGTGGCATGAGCGTCGGCGAGAATGCTCGCCGTGGTCGTCTCGAGCGCAATGTGTCGCTGGTCTCCCGACGACCACAAAAAGAGGATGAAGACAGGCGACATCGTGAGAACCACGAGCGCCATCAACCGTGACGTGATGCCGGATCCGTGGCGTCTGTTGCTCAACGTGCGCCTTCACCCCGGGGGGGACTGATCGTTCTCGGTGGTCATCATCAGCTGATAATGCGCCGGGCCTCAGGGTCTCACCAGGGACAAGAGTCCGCAGTCTGCTTGTCTCTTCTGGCCTCGGTCGCCAATCTGGCGCCCGACCATGTCTCGCAATCAAGAGAGACCATGCGCTTTTCCGAAACAGTCTCTAGCCCTCCGCGGCACACCACGCGTTGAGTAGCAGGAAAGCCCTTGGCTTCTGGACCGGGCTGGCTCTCGTGGGCCTCTTCGAATTTGCGCTTCTGCTCGCCACGGTCACCGTTCTGGTGCTCTGTGCGTTCACCGCGGCCGCGCAGATCGTTTTGATCCGGCGCGACCCCGAGCTGTGGGGTGGGCCAGATGCCACGCGCGCCATCGTGACATCTGTGGTCGGACTTACGTTTGGAGTGCTCGCGATCGTCTGGGCCGGGTCCACTTCGATCGTGATGGGAGGACTCCTTCTCCTTCTTGGTCTTCCATTCTGCTTCTGGAGTCGGTTTCGAGCCGGCCGTCTAACCGAGAGTGCCTGATGTATCAGTCCGACGTAGCACCCATGCGGCGTGTTCTGTTGAAGCACGCGCGTGATGCTTTTCTGAGCGGATCGCGGATCGACGAGCAGTGGCGTGATCTCAACTACCTCGGGGCCCCGGACTTCGAAGAGGCGTGTCGAGAAAGTGACGCATTGGCCGTGCTGCTCGAAGAACTCGGAGTGGTCGTCGAGTGGATGCCCCCATCGGATGTGGGCATGGACTCTCTCTACGTGAGGGATGCGTCGATTGTGACCAACGCGGGTGCCATTCTCTGTCAGATGGGGAAGGGTGCCCGGCGGGGTGAGCCTGCTCGACACGGTGCCGAGTACGTCGAGCTTGGCGTACACGTTCTCGGCGCGATCGAGGGCGACGGCACCGTTGAAGGCGGGGACGTGACCTGGCTTTCGTCGGAGTGCCTGGCGGTGGGCCGCGGCTATCGCACGAACCAAGACGGCATCGACCAACTGCGCTCACTCTTGCCTGATGAGGTGGAGTTGCTCGAAGTGCCGCTCCCGCACTGGAAGGGACCGGGTGACGTCTTTCACCTCATGTCCGTGATCAGCCCACTCGCCGAAGACCTGTTGCTCGTGTACTCGCCGCTGCTGCCCGTACCGTTTCGGGAGTCACTTCTCAAACGGGGGTTCTCGTTGGTCGAAGTGCCCGACGCAGAGTTCCATTCCATGGGGTGCAACGTGTTGGCGGTCTCGCCCCGAGTCGCCGTCGCGGTGGATGGCAATCCAGAGACCCGCGTGCGTATGGAGGCGGCCGGTGTCGAGGTACATACGTACCCTGGTGAGGAGATCAGCCAGAAAGGATGTGGTGGCCCGACGTGTTTGACGCGCACTCTGGAGCGGGACATGGGCGGACCGTTCTAGGCGCGGCCCGACACTTCAGCATCCTGAGCCGCTAGAGCGGCGCGGTGACGACCCGCGCCTGAGTGAATTGCTTGTGCCCGTCAGGTGACTTGTGGAAGCCTAGGCCGCTCTGCCGAGCGCCGACCCAAGGCGTGCCGACCGCACCACCTGCCGCCCGATTCATCCCGATCATACCGGCGGTCAGTCTTCTCGCGACGGCCGCTGTGTCGTCAGTGTCCTCCCCGAACACGACGGCACCCAAGCCGAAATGAGTGTCGTTCGCTTTGTCCACTGCTTCATCGACCGACGAGACGCGGGTGACAAAAGCGACGGGTCCGAACGTCTCGGTGCAGGCGATGTCCATGTCCTCCGTGACATCGGTGAGCACGGTCGGGATGATGAAGTTGTCGTGATGACCCTCACCGCCGACCAAGACCTTGGCACCTGCCGAAATTGCTGCGTCCAGTTGGGAGAGCACGTGGTCTCGCTGAACCGAGTTCACCATCGGGCCCATGTCAGGGTTATCCATGCCGTCGCCGATCTTCATTGTGGCCGTCATCTCCGCTAGAGCCGACTCGAACTCTTCGGCTACCGAGTCCAATACGAAGATGCGCTCTGTGGAGACGCAGACCTGACCGGCGTTTCGGAAGGAATTCCACATCGCGAACTTAGCCGCCTTCGTGATGTCGGCGTGCTCGAGCACGATCATGGGGTCCTTTCCGCCGAGCTCCAGCACGACGCGCTTCAAGGTGCCGGCGGCCTCCCGCATGATGTGTTTCCCGACTTCCCGGGACCCGGTGAAGGCGATCATATCAACGTCAGACTGAACGATGGCTTTGCCTTGATCGTCCGCGCCGTGAACAACGATCAGAACGTCCTCAGGGAGCACTTCGTTGAGTGCGTCAGCGTAGGCCTGGCCACACAGCGGAGTCTCTTCAGACGGCTTGAAGATCACAGTATTTCCGGCTGCGAGCGCCGGGAGGATCATCCAGGCCGGCATCGATATCGGGAAGTTCCAGGGTGTGATCGCACCCACAACGCCCAGCGGATCGTGATAAATCGTCGAGCGCAGACGAGGGTCTTCGACGACCTCGGGACTGAGTGCTGCGACCATCTCATCCAGCTCGTGGTCCATGTGCCCGACCGACTTCGCTTCACCCACTGCTTCCTTGAGTGGTTTGCCCATCTCGCGCGTCATGATCTCGCCATTTGCTTGCGCCCTCTCGGCGAAGATCGCACTCGCCTTCCTGATGACCTCAGCGCGTTCCTCGAGACCGAGAGCATCCCAACCCTTCTGCGCTGCACGGGCGCGTGTGACCAGAGCCGGGATCTCGGATGCGGGCGTGACCCGGACTTCGCCCACGACCTCGCCGTTGGCTGGGTTGTATGACTTGAGGATTTCCATGTGACTCTCGGCAAGCTCGTTGTGGCGTGGGGGGAGTAACACTGAGATGATTGCGGTGGGTCCACGACGCGGCAAGGACATGTTCGAAGGGCGGGAATTGAGTGAAGACTGATGTGCAGAGGTAGCCGCTTCGTGGTCGGGTTGTTCGTGTTGCTCGCGTGCGCCCCTCCATCTGTCTCGGCACAAGCGACGCTCCGGGTCGCGGCGTACAACATCAAGCACGGCCGCGGTATGGACGAGCAGGTCGACTTGCGGCGTATCTCCGAGGTCCTCCGGGGCCTGGATGCCGACGTCATAACTCTTCAGGAAGTCGACAAGAACACGGAACGGACGGGTGGCGTAGATCAGGTCGCTGTCTTGGCCGAACTGCTTGGCTACCAAGGCTTCCACGGAGCGCACCGACCGTACCAGGGAGGTGAGTACGGCAACGCGGTGCTGACTCGACTTCCGGTGGGACGCGTGATCACCCATCAGATCCCAGAGGCTGCGGGGAGCAAGCTCGCTGTTCACGAAGTCCAGATTGCAGGTGGGCCTCGAGGTGTCATCTCGATCGTGTCTGTTCACTTGGCGGGTGCGCCTGAGGAGCGATTTGCTCAGGCCGACTCCGTGACCAAGCTCTTTGCAGAAGCCGAACATCCCGTGGTGCTGGCCGGCGACTTCAACTCACGCCGGGGCGACCGCGTCATGGGTCTGTTGAGGGACTCTTGGCAAATCCTCGACAAGGGTGGTGACGCGAATACGTTTCCATCTGATGCGCCCGACCGCGAGATCGACTTCGTATTGGTGCGTCCCGCGGGCACGTTCGACTTGATTAAACACGTCGTGATCGACGAGGCGGTCGCTTCGGACCACCGTCCGATCCTAGCGGTGTTCAGGGTCTGGTAGGGTGTTCTATTCGCGACTCATCCCGAGTGTCGCTGGACACCCCGCACGCGCGCGCCCACTCTGACCGTCCTGACTTCCACTGGAGAACCTGATGTCGATTCGGATCCCCGACGTTCGTGTCGTAGTGACCGCGCTGGCGACCACGCTCGCACTCACGCTCGCAGTGGCACCTTCTGCCTCTGCTCAGTCGTTCGATCTCCTCATCCGCGGTGGCCGCGTACTCGACGGCACCGGCAGTCCATCCATCAACGCGGATGTGGGCGTCCGTGACGGGGTGATCGTGGCAGTGGGTGATCTCGCCGAAGCCACCGGCTCGCGCACAATCGACGCGACCGGCCGTTTCGTGACGCCGGGGTTTATCGACATGCACTCCCATGCAGACCGAGCCCTGTATTCGGGTAATGCCGCCCTGCGGAGTGCCCCGAACCTCGTAGCTCAGGGAGTCACGACCCTGGTCTTTGGGCCAGACGGTCGGAATCCCACGTGGCCGCTCAGTGACGAGATCGCCGGGTACCGCAGTGAGGGCATCGGTCCGAATGCGATTCCGATGGTCGGACACGGCACGGTGCGCGGCGTCGCCATGGGAGACGACTACACGCGTCACGCCACCGACGCTGAGATTGCCACGATGGTCGCGGAGGTCAGAGGAGGCATGGAGCAAGGGGCCTGGGGCCTCGGGGCCGGCCCCGAGTACCGGCCCGGACGATTCTCCACGACTGAAGAAATCATCGCCTTGGCCCACGTCGTCGCCGAATACGACGGCTTCTACTACTCGCACCAACGCAGTCAGTCGCCGCTTCCGCTCTGGCTCACTCCGAGTATGGTCGCGGACTACACCCCGCCGCCGACGTGGCCACCGGGATGGCGCCTGACCGCCACGGACGGGATGAACGAGACGATCCGCATCGGGCGGGAGACCGGAATCCGTGTGGTTGGTTCACACATCAAGGCGAAAGGCCCGACTACGTGGGGCCAGTCGGCCACGGATGTGATGGCGATTAATCGCGCACGAGCTGAAGGCGTGCAGGTGTATCTCGACCAGTACCCGTACGAGACGTTTGGCGGTGGTTCGGTCGAGGTCGTGCCGCGCTTCTACTACGCCCCAGTCGGGACGGAGCGGAGTGGTGGTTTCGACGATCCCATGTGGAACCGTCGTGACTTTGCGCCGAACTATAAAACCAACCTACAGGCCCATCTCGACGATCCAGTTCTGCGTGAAGAACTGATCACGGACACGCAATACATCATCGACCTGCAGGGTGGGGCAGAGCGGCACATCATCGTGCAGGCTTCGAGTGACCACCTGGTGGGACGAACGCTTCAAGACGTAGCGGACGAGCACGACATGAGCCCGGTCGACATGGCGATCCACTTCGCGATCGCGATGGGCACGCCGCAGAACCGGTCAGGGGTTCGTTATCGCGGAATCGCGGGCTCGCCCGAAGACGTCGAGCGCTACATGACGCAGGAGTACACCGCAACGTCCACGGACGGTGGTGTCGTGGTCGACCCTGGACCGGGCCGACATCCGCGCTACTTCGGCACGTATCCGCACAAAATCGCGACTTATGTGCGTGAGAAAGGCACGATCACGTTGCCGTTCTTCGTTCGATCGTCGACCGGGTTACCGGCACAGATCATTGGGCTTCCGGACCGAGGTTATGTGCGCGTGGGCCAGAAGGCCGACCTCGTGATCTTCGATTTCGAGGCCGTACAGGACCACGCGACGATCACGAATCCGGGCGGCCACAACGAGGGCATCGAGTACGTGTTCGTGAATGGAGAAGCGGTCGTGGATGGTGGGGAATTGACCGGGGCGTTGCCGGGTGAGGTGTTGCTGCGGCACGAGGTCAGAGGGAGATAACCTCTCACGGGGGTCACGCACCCATCAGCATCATCCAAACGGAAACTGTCACGACTGACATCGCAGAGGTGATCAGCACGGTCCGGGCTGCTACATCGGGAGCGGCGTCGTACCTGGCGCCAAATAGGTAGACCATGGCCCCGCTCGGCATGCTGGCCATCACTACTGCCACCTGAGCCCATGGGGTTCCCAGGCCCAGGACCGGCACCGCGATGATCCATGCGAGGGTAGGGTGCACGGCGAGCTTCAGCGCGGCCATCGACAGAGCGGGCTTCAGGTCGCCAGACAGCGGGTACCCGCCCAGCGACAACCCCAACGCAATCAGTGCACACGGGATGGCGATGGCTGCGAGCGGGGCTATCGCGGAGTCGATCAGGCCCGGTAGGGTCACGTCGAAGTAGTACGCGATCAGCCCGAGGGTGAGGCCTAGAATGATGGGGTTGGTGAGCACGTCGAGTAGAAGCTGCCACAGTCCGGCGAGGGATCGTTCGCCTTGGCCTCGGCCGGTCTGAATGAGCACGACGGAGACCGGCAGCAGCGTAATCGAGTGGAAAGCGATGATGAGGAAGACTGGGACCGTGGCCTCTTCTCCGAACGCGCCAAGAAGGAGCGGGATGCCGAGCATCACGGTGTTTGAAAATCCGGCGCCCATCCCGTAGATCGCCAACTCAGCGCGTGGCCGCTTGAACGCATAGTGTGCTACCCCGAGCCCAGCGCCGTATGTCACGAAGGCCGCACCGTAGAACGCGAGCAGGAAGCCCCACTGGATCTCAGCGGGGAAGTTCGTGCCGAGCATAGTCCTGAAAAGCATGACCGGGATGGCGGCGTTGAAGACGAACAATACGACTCGTTTCGTCCCGCGGTCGCCGACCAGGCCAGCTCGCCGAACGAAGAAACCCACCGCAACGACACCGAAGACAGGCGCGACCATGGTGATGAGTTCGATCATCCGATCAGAACCTCACCATCGCGGACCACGACCTCGTCATCGATCCACACGGTGGGATCACGGCAGATTGCGTCGAAATGTGTCTTCGCCGACACCGGTCCGCCCAAGTTGGCCGACGTCCCGACGCCGATGTGCACGGTCCCGTTCACGCCCTCGTCGTTCAGCATCTCACCGGTGAAGTCCGTGCAATCCAGATTCAGGCCGAACGCGAACTGAGCCAGGTTGTAGACCCACCGGTCTTCTTGCGCCGTGAGGAGCTCGTCGAGGAAGTGGGCCTGTTCGCCGCCCTCGATGCTCGTCACGAAGCCCTCCGAAATTCGGAAGGTCACCGGCTCACGTGTGACGCCGACATCGTAGTAGGGAATGGAGCCGTCACAGACGAACACCCCTTCGCCGCTCTCCTGAGTTGGCGAGCAGTTGGCCTCGATGTTTGGAACGGCACTGAAGCCCGGTCCGTCGAGCAGGCACGCGTGGCTGTTCCCCGTCACGCCTTCTAGGCTCATGGTGAGGTCGGTGCCGGCTGGGTTCGTGACCCTCAGCGTCGATCCCTTCGTCAGTCGCTGGGCGAGAGCTAGACATGTGGGCTTTCTGGCCGCGAAATCTGTAAAGAGGCCGCCCGACTCCATCATGCCTTGGGTAAAGGCCGTCATGGATAGGACGCGTGCGCCCTCTCCGATCGCCTCGCGCACGGCCCGTGTGTGGGCGATGGCGAGGGTGACGGGCAGGAAGACGACATCGGCCGCCTTGAGTGCAGCCGCGACCAACTGGCCGGGCTCTGCATTGTCGATCGCGCGTGGGGGCGGCATGAGGATGCTGGGGATGCCTCCAGTAGCCTCGACTTCTCGTGCCAGTTCCCGAGCGATGGCTATGCGCTCGGGGTCTGTGACGATCGCGACGTTCTCACCGACTTGAATGTTGGCGCAGGTGCGGACGAGGATCTGCGCGCCCGCCTTCATCAGCCGAAGATCTCCTTGTTCCGCTGGATCACACGCCCGTCGACCTCGATGGTCGGCTCCCAGACAAGCAGGTCGTAGTGCGTTGGTGCGACGACGTCACCGCCCAACGTGTGACTCGTCCCGATCCCAATGTGGATCGTGCCCACGACGCCTTCGTCTTCCAGCATCTCACCGGTGAGTCGCGCGTTCGGGTTCAGGCCCACACCCAACTCAGCCACGTTGAAGCAGAGCGGCTCATTGAAGGACTCCAGGTGCGTGCGAAGCTGATCTGCCTGAGCACCACCCGTCATCTCCACAATCATGCCGCCTTCGACTCGGCACGTAACCGGTTCATCCAGAATCCCAATGCCGAGGTAGGGCACGGAGGCGTCAGAGATGAAGACACCTTCGGCGCTTCCGGTGACCGGAACGACGTTTACCTCGATGTCCGGAATCGGTGCGAGGAAGCCGGGGTCGGGAATATTGGTAAGGACGTTCGCCGTCCGTCCTTCGATGGAGAATTTCAAATCCGTCCCGTTCGGAGACGTGAGATGGACGGTGCTGCCGCCCGTGAAAGCGTCCCCGATCTTTTGGCACACTGGCACCTGGGCCGCGAAGTCCGTCTCGAGGAGGGCAGGACTCGTCATGACGTCGTCTGTGTAGGCGGTCATGAGGCACGCCCGGGCCCCGTTGTCGAGCGCAGTCCGCATGGCTCGGGTATGCGTGATCGAGATCGCCACGGGAGAGAAAATCACATCAGCCTCAGCCATCGCGGCTGCAACCGGAGCAGGAGGCTCGTTTCCGTCAGCCCGATTCACGGGCATTACGGACACGGTGACCTCGGCCCCGGCCGCACGGGCGACTTCCGCGACGGGCGTCGCGTACCGCTCCATCGTGGGGTCGGTCACGACCAGCACTCGTTCGCCGGGTTGCACGCGTCCGTTTACGTGGACCAGCTGTTTCGCTCCGGGAATCAACTTCTCAATGTCGGACATGCGCGTGCGTTGGTTGAGTGTCAGGGTTCAGCTGCAGTTGGTGGGCCGAACCATTCATCGAATCGGGCGTCGAAGACGATCGCTGTGTAGCCATCATCCGTGCAATTGGTTGCTGTTCGGAGCATGTCGGGGATACCGCCGGACAGAGCGATCCACGTCGCGATGAAGTCACCCTGCGCCTGAGCGTCGAGCCCGAGGATGTTGGCGAACAGTGTCGCGCTCCACAGCGCGGTGCCCATACCGGCCGGGAGTCCCGGAGCGGCGATCGTGAACAGAACCACGGCCGGCCAGGCGGCGAGCAGCATGAGCCAACTCAGCTCGAGCCCGAAGATGTGCGTGATTACGAAGGGGCCGTACGCGATGTACGCCAACGCGCTCGCATCGAGATTCGCCACTGCTCCGAACGGAATGATGAAGTCAGCGACTTCATCCCTCACCCCGACCTTCTTGGCATTGGTCAAGTTGACCGGGAGCGTTGCGAGTGAGGACGTCGTACCTGCCGCGAACAGCGCGGTCGGCACGTAGTACTCCGTAAGGATTGGTCGAAGCTTCCTGCGTCCGACCCTCTTCACGAGCACGAACGTGTAGAAGGTCCACCATATGGCACACAGAGCCGCCGTGTAGGCCGTCATGGTCAGGTAGTGTGCGACCCCAGCGCGGGCGCCGAAGCGAACGCCCAGCGTGATCCCGAAGAGTAGGATCAGGGGGAGCATCACGTACGCGAGGCCGTCGCCGGCATTCTCGATGGCGTCGGCCACTCGCTTCAGCACAGCGTAGGTCTTGTCGTGCTTTGCCCCGAACAGACCAAGTCCGACTCCGACGACGATCGCGATAAGCGGGAGCGATGCACCGCCCTGTCCGAAAGACGCCAGCATCGCGGACGCTTCCGTCCACGCGCCGCGCCCATTCGTGGAGAACGGGATTCGGAAGATCAAGGCGGATGTCACCAGGGCGATGGCGCCAGCGACGATCGAGGTCCCCACATACCACAAGACCACTGCACCGGCGAAGCGACCAGCGAGTCCGCGGCGTAACAACGTCGCGACTGCTGGGCTGAGCGCGGCCAGGATGAGGACTGGAACCAACATCACGACAAAACGAATCAGAGTACCGGTCGCGGACGCCAGGGGGGCGAGGAGGTCCGGCATCAGCCCGCCCGCGGCTAACCCCACGACGAGCGCGAGAAAGGTCCAGACGTACTTAGGGATTTTCACTCCTGCGGCCATGGGTCTCCTAGGTTGCGCATGAAGTGCCGCCTTTGGCGGTGCGATGCAAGTGGATGGCCGGGTTGGCCCGCTCAATCTCAACGCAGTATCGTGCGATATGAGCGAGAGAATCTTGGTAACCGGCGCGACTGGAACGGTTGGAAGTGAGCTCGTCCGCCTCCTTGCCCAAGCGGGAGCCGAAGTGAAGGCGGGCACGCGGCGTCCTGCACACGCGGCCGCTCTGGCGGATAGCAGCGTGGAAGTCGTTGAACTCGACTACCGTCAGCCGGCCACGTTCGATGCCGCGGCCGAGTGGGCGGATCGGGTCTTCCTCCAGCCGCCTCCGTTCGATCCCGATGCACACGAGACGCTCGTTACACTCCTCGATTGGGCAGTGCAGGCGCGAACCGGTCACGTGGTCACGCTTTCGGCCATGGGGATGGAGCTCAGGGACGATCTTCCCATCCGCCGCCTTGAACGGCACATCGAAGCGTCTGGGGTCGATTACACCTTCCTGCGCCCGAATTTCTTTATGCAGAATTTCGGAAGGGGTTTTCTCGGCGAGCGCATCCGCACGTCGGGATCGTTTGCCATGCCTGTCGCTGATGCTCGTGTGAGCGTCGTGGATGGTCGTGATGTGGCAGCGGTCGCCGCGGCGTGCCTGACGGCAGGTGGCCACGCGGGCCGGGCGTACACTCTGACCGGCCCGGAGGCGCTCACGCACGCTGAGATCGCAGACTTGATTGGATCAGCCGTGGGCAAACCGGTCGAGTTCGAAACCGCCTCGGATGAGGACATGTTGGGGTGGCTCACAGACGCGGGCTGGCGTGGAGACGTCGCGGGCGTGGTGATCGCGCTGTATCAGTCCGTCCGAGCGGGTGTTCGTGCGGACGTTACCGGGGACGTCGAGGCCGTACTCGGGCGGGCACCGAAGTCCTTTGCGGACTTTGCGCGCGAGCAGGTAGGAAGCTGGAGCTAGGAGCCACAAAAAAGTCCCTGGGAGCTGAAATCGGACCGTACAACACGTTCAGTTCTGGGATAGGCGTCAGGCCCAGTGTGACGACGCGATGTCCGAAGATGGACGCCAGGACGCCCCATCGACTTCCGTTCGCGCGCTCGAGCTGTCGGAGCTCACTCAGCACCGCGAGATGGGCGACATCGGCGGCAGAGGGCGTCGTGGATACAAGCGAGGCGCAGTAGGTCTGAACCGAGCCCCAGCTGCACCCGTGTCCCGCGCCTAAGACGTGCATGAACTCATGCATGACCAACTGTCCGTCCGACGCGAAGCCGATCGAGTCGAAGTCCATGACCGCATAACTGATGTCGGCGCTGATCAAAAACAAATCCTCTACAAACGTGCCACCCCAGCTCCGCGCATCGGCAGACAGCGAGTAGATCTTTGGATCTGGCTGGTTTAGGCGTGTAAACGCCCGCACTGGGATCGTGCTGTCGACTTGGACAAGGATGCCGTGGTTCGGGCGTCGCGTGCCGCCCAGGATCTGGATGTTCTCGATTCGTTCTGGGACGAACGCGTCGAAACCGAGCGCAGATTCCATGGCGTCGATGTTGGTCCAAAACGCGACGGAGTCCGCAGCGCTGATGTCCCCTGTGGATCCCGGGCGATCCAGTGCGACCTGAATCGGGAAATCCCCCTCAGGCCAACTCCGGATCTCACCGACCCATTGGGAATTGTCCTCGACGACCTGCACAAAGCCGTCTTGGCTGTATGGGAAGTAGAAGCCCCAGAACGAAGGCATCACTCGGGAGTCTGCTGCGAGCTCGGGGTCTATCGGCACCGTCGTCCCGGCATAGTCCCCCGACTCGATCGTCCAATTCTTTGGAGCCAGGACGATCTTGGCGGTGCCACCACTAACGTCGCCGGGTGTCATGAGCGCCCAGCCCGGGTGCATGGGCTCATTGGGCCCAGGCTCGAGCGTGAGAGTGCCGAATCCGGAGACCGCTTCCGGAATCATCACCTCAGCGAGTCCGTTCGCGTCCACGGCGGCCGTCAGGTTTTGCTCGCCCCACACCACACGAGCGGTGATGTCGCCGTACGCGGTGACCCCGGGTGCAATGACTTGGACCGTGATCGACCCGAATGGCTCGACCGGGTCGACTGGGCCTGGAGCAGAATCGCCACACGCACTAAGCCCAAGGATCGCCACGAGAAGACTCGTGAGGGGCTTGTCCAGAAGTGTGCGCACGGGGAGCCGTTTGCGGCTAAAGGCCGCGGCTGTAGGGGAATTCGCTTTCGATGTTCATACGTCGCGCGGGTACGAGTGTTTCCTCCCTGGTCCTTAGTCTGGAGGAGGCGCTATTCTGGCTCCCTCGACTACAAGGACGACACACGTCGCCCGAAGAACACGGATGAGGCACCATGAAGGCTCGCTCTGCTACGATTTCGCTCTTCGCCGCACTTCTTCTTGCGCTGCCGGTGGCCGCGCAGGTCAACGATCAGGCGTCGGATAAGGACCGTCTCCAATACCTCGACGTTTTCGAGATGGAGGTCGCAGCCGATCCCCGGATCTCACCGGACGGCTCTCGCGTCGTGTATGTGCGCCGCGGCTCGGATATCATGACGGACCGGAGCCGGACGGCGTTGTGGGCGATCGACTCCGACGGTGCCAACCACCGTGCGCTTACCGACGGCAACTCAGCTGTCGACTCGCCGCGATGGGCGCCCGATGGAAATCGTCTCGCGTACATCTCGTCCGAGGGTGGATCGAGCCAGCTCTTCGTTCGATGGATGGATACCGGCCAGATCGCCGAGCTCACCAATGTGACTGAGTCCGCTGGGAGCATCACGTGGTCGCCGGATGGCAACTGGATTGCGATGACCATGTTCGTGCCCGAAGCCACTCCGACCTTCGCAAGAATGCCGCCGCGCCCTGACGGCGCCGAGTGGAATGTGCCCCCCGTTGTCATCAATAAGATGCGGTATCGCTCGGACGGTCGTGGTTATCTGGAAGACGGGTACACACACATTTTCGTGCTCCCGGCCGATGGCGGAACGCCGCGGCAGGTCACGAGTGGCTCGTACAACCACGGCGGCTCGCTCTCCTGGTCGCCTGACTCGCGGGCCATCGTGTTCAGCGCGAACCGAGACGATCCCGATTTCGACGTTCGCAACAGCGAGGTCTTCGAAGTCTCCGTGGAGACGGGTGAACTGACGCAACTCACGGACCGGTTCGGGCCGGACGGGAGTCCGATTGTTTCGCCGGACGGGTCCCAGATCGCGTACACGGGTTTTGACGACCGCTATCAGGGTTATCAGGTCGGGCACTTGTACGTGATGAATCGGGACGGCAGCGGAAGCCGCATGGTCTCCGATCTCGATCGGAGTTTCGGTGGACTGAATTGGGCTCAGGACGGTCGTGGCCTCTTCTTCCAGTACGACGACCAGGGCATGACAAAGGTCGCCCACGTGTCGCTGGACGGTACGGTGACTGATCTGGCGGACGAAGTCGGTGGTGTGGGGCTAGGCCGGCCGTACGGGGGCGGTTCCTATACCGTGGCAAACAACGGACGGTTCGCCTTCACGGTGAACTCGACGCAGCGTCCGGCCGACGTGGCCATCGGCCAGCGGGGCACAGAGGTGCATCAGATCACGCAGCTCAACGAAGATCTGCTGGGTCACAAAAAGTTGGGGGCTGTCGAAGAGATCTGGTGGGATTCCTCGCACGACGGACGTCCGGTGCATGGTTGGATCGCGACTCCGCCCGACTTTGATCCGTCCAAGAAGTACCCGCTCATGTTGGAAATCCACGGTGGTCCTTTCTCTAACTACGGGCCGCGTTTCGCACCGGAGATTCAGTTCTATGCAGCAGCGGGATACGTGGTTCTCTACACCAATCCACGTGGCTCGACGAGTTACGGCGAGGAGTTCGGAAACCTCATTCATCATGCGTACCCCGGGTACGACTATGACGACATGATGTCCGGTGTCGACGCGGTCATCGACCGCGGGTACATCGACGAGGAGAACATGATGGTGACCGGCGGTAGTGGTGGCGGTGTGCTCACTGCGTGGATCGTCGGGAAGACGGATCGATTCCAGGCTGCTGTTGTGCAGAAGCCTGTGATCGACTGGATCAGTTTCTCACTTACGTCGGACGGGTACTCGTCCTACTACCAGTACTGGCTCCCTGGCCCGGTCTGGGAAGAAGGTATGCTGGAGCACTACTGGGAGCGGTCGCCGCTATCACTCGTCGGCAACGTGACGACGCCCACCATGCTCATCACAGGTGAAGACGACCTTCGTACCCCCATGGGTCAGTCCGAAGAGTACTACCAAGCGCTCCAAATTATGAAGGTCCCGACGCAGCTCGTGCGAGTGCAGAATTCGTATCACGGTATAGCGAGCAGTGCACCGTCGAACCTGATTGCTAAGGTCGCCAACGTGCTCGAGTGGTTTGAGCGTTATAAGGCGAACCAGCGTGTCATCAGCGACAACGATTAGGCGCGCGTGACACCTTCCAGATACGAACACCAAGGGGTCGCGTCGACCAAGGTCGACCAATTCGAATCCGTATTTCGAGCCGCATCCAAGATCCAGTTCGAATACGACGAAGTCGAAGTCGGATCGGTGTTGATCATTAGTGATGGCGACGAAGCTGCGGCCACGGCGTTCGGGGACCGGGTCAAGTCCTATCTCAGTGTGCTGGAGAGAGGCGAGAACGTGCGCTGGCGCGTCGTGCACGGCGCCCAGTTTGCGTCCGTTCCGGAGCTGCTCGGCTTGGTGGAGGAAGAGCGGCCGGGACTGATATGCACGTATCGGCACCTTCACAGTGACTCTTGGCAGTGGCCCTACACGTTGGGTGAGTTCGTCGATGTGCTCACGCAGGTGACCACCACGCCCGTCCTCGTCATGCCCCATCCAGAGCAAGAGATGGAACGGTCCGTGGCCAACACGGATGTGGTCATAGCGATGACGGACCATCTGGTGGGAGATCATCGCCTAGTGAACTGGGCTGCGCGCTTCACGAATGGGGAAGGGAAGCTGGTCCTGGCGCACGTCGAAGACGACCTAACCCTCGATCGGCTGATCGAGACCATCGGGAAGATCCCGACCATCGACACTGACGAGGCCCGTGACAGTATCCGCGATCGCCTGGAGCGAGACGCTTCGGACTACATGACGAGCTGTAGCGATGCCCTGGGTGGGGCGGGCGTGCCTGTCACGGTTGAAGCCATCGTCACTTGGGGGCATCACCTGAAGGAGTACCGACGGTTGGTCACGGCGCATGAAGCAGACTTGCTCGTCATGAACACGAAGGACGAGGACCAATTGGCGATGCACGGTCTCGCATATCCGCTCGCGATCGAGGTGAGGTCGATACCATTATTGCTTTTATGATGCGCTTGATTGCGACGTTCGGAACGGCGTGCTGCGCTTTGTTCGTGCGCCCGGCGTTTTTGGCTGCGCAGGGTGGGGGAGCCCCCGCGGCCGAGCATGTGACCCCCGAAGTCCCTATGGGCATCACGATGCTCTTCGCGGGCATTCTCGTCGCGATGATTGTCAGCCTCGCGCTCGAGGAGAAGCTCCACGCCAAGAAGTCGCTGATCGTCGGGTTGTTTGCAGTGATATCCCTGTTGCTGGGGGCGATTCTGCTGCCGCTTCCGTATGGCCCTTATCTGATTGGTGGGCATCCGCTGGCTATACCGGTCTACATCCCAGCCATTGACTGGGGTGTGATCACCATCATCCTCGGCGCCAGCCTCTTCGTGGATGTGACGTCGCGTTCAGGCCTCTTCACCTGGATCGCGATTCGGCTCACGAAAGCCTCTGGTGGAGATCCGGTCAGGCTTCTGTGGCTGTACGGCTTGATGACCGTTGTGTTCAGCGCGGTGCTCAACAATGTCACGGCCATGATCATTGTCGGTTCGCTGACGGCAGTGTCTCTGGAGAAGCTGGACCGGCGCGACAAACTGCTTGGTTTCCTGCTCGTTGAAGGGCTCCTCACGAATATCGGTGGACTCCTGACGCTTATCAGTTCGGTGCCGAACATCATCGTGGGAACAGCCGCCAGCATCAGCTTCGTCGCCTTCTTCATCAAGGCGAGTCCGTTCGTTTTGGTCGCGACCGTCGTGACGCTCTTCATGGGAGCAAAGCTCTTCAAGATAAGTCCCCTCGCGGATGAGGCCGCGAAGGAGGAGGCACGTGCGCTCGTCTCGGGATTCGACGAGAACGACGGCATCGAGAGTCGTGGTTTTTTCTGGTTCGCTGCTGGCATGTTGATCCTCTTCATTATCGCGATCGCGACCACGTCGGTCATGCCCTACGTGTCTAATCTCGGGATGGGCTTCGTCGCGATGGCGTTTGCCGTGGTGATGCTGGTCCGCTTCAAGTCCGAGGTCGATCAGTTCTATCGTACAGTGGACTGGGACCTACTGGCCTTCTTCGCGGCGCTGTTCGTAGTGATCAACGTCATGGAGCATGCCCAGGTCTTAGGACTCATTGGGCAGGGCGTAGCTCACATCGTTGATCTCGGCCCCACGCTCGGCACTGGCGCGGTGATGGTCGCGACCGCGGTGTTCAGCTCCGTGACGGACAACATCCCGCTCGCGGCGATGCTCGCGAAGATCATCTCAGGTATGCCGGTGGACGGCATGGTGCGCGGGCCGACGGATCCGCTGTGGTGGGCGGTCATTTTCGGCGCGAACCTCGGTGGGAACATCACCCCCATTGGTTCGGCTTCTACGCTCGTCGCCGTGACGATCATCCATAAACACGGGCTGAAGCTCTCGTTTGGTGGATTTGTCGGGAAGGCACTCCCGTTCGCGCTGGCTCAGATCGCGATCGCGCTCGTCTATATCCTGTTTGTGGCATAGTCAGAAGCGGACTCGTCTTATACGATGAAGCTCTTCGTAATCGATCGGCAAAGCTGGGGTTATGTGCCGAATCTTTATTCGTCGTCTCGACAATCACTCATCCATTGGAGCGTGCTGTGGGCCGTCTTCGTCAGGTCTTCTTTTTAGTCGTAGTCACCGCCTTCCTCGGCGCGTGCGGCGGAAGCGAGAGCCCCACCGACCCGATTGGTGATGGGGACGGCAACAACAATGAAAACGGCTCTGTGACTCGGACCATCAAGGATAGTCCGTCGTTCGCCGCGGATATCCAAGAGATATTCACTCGGATCGGGTGTACCGCGTCCGGCTGCCACGGGGGTAGCGCGGGAGGACTCACGCTGGGCAGTAACGCCTCGACAAACCACGCCGCGCTTGTCGGCGTTCAGTCGTCGGTAGGTGACGTGTACGTCATAGCGAACGATGCTGTGAACAGCTACTTGGTGAAGAAACTTGAGGGGACTGGGAGTGGGGCGCGTATGCCGATCGGTGGCAGTAAGCTCGACAACATCGATCTCACGAACATCAAGAACTGGATCAACAGCGGTGCTGCCAATAACTAGGCCGGCGGTTTGATCCCGAGACCATCAGGATCGACCTACGCAGCGGGGGCGCTCCTTCTCGGGGCGTTGCTCGGGGCGGGTCCCGTCTCGGCACAGCAGGAATATCGGATCAAGCTGGAGGCAGACCGGCTGGTGCGGTTTACTTCGAGCGCCTCGATAGAGGAATTCGACGGTGTGACTGATCGGATCGACGGCTTTGTCGCGCTCAACACTGATATGCTTTCGTCGGAATCGGGCGGCGAAGACACCGAGTTCTACTTCGAAGTAGATCTGGCCAGCATAGACACTGGGATTGGTCTCCGGAATCGTCACATGCGCGACAACTACCTCGAGGTTGAGGAGTTTCCGTACGCGGCGTTCGGGGGGCGAATCGCCCGGGCCGCACCGTTGAACGACGGCGCGTTCCGAATCACGTCGCAGGGCACGTTTGGGGTGCACGGTGTCGAACGGGACCAGGCCATGACGTGTGACGTGTCACCCGACGGAGCAGGATACCGGGTCCAATGTGAGTTCGAGGTGCTGCTCTCAGATCACGACATCGAGATTCCGAGTGTGATGTTCCTTAAGCTGAACAACGAAGTCCAACTCACGCTCGACTTCTATATCGAGCCCGTGGAGGGTTAGTGGTGAGAATGCCTTTGAGTCGTGCGGCGTGGGTCGGAGTTCTCTCGGTTGTGTTCCTACCCGCGATTGGGGCAGCGCAGGAGCGACCGGAGCGTTTTGAACGACGCGAGCAAGCCACCGAGATTCCGGTGACGGTATTTCACTCCACGCAGGCTGCGAACCTGCCGACGGCGGAGACCTTGGCCAAGGGCGAGGTACTCTTCGAGATCTCGCATCGGTTCTTGCCCGCTGTGTCCGATGGAGCCGATGCGCTGTGGGGTTTCGATGGACCGGTGTACAACCGCTTCGGACTGGCCGTGGCGGCGACAGATCGGGTGATGTTCGGCCTTCTGCGCTCCAACCTGGACGACAACCTCGAGCTCAACGCCAAGGTGCGTCTGTGGGACCGCCGCTCCGGCACCACGTCGTTCATGGTCGGGGCGATGGGTGGCGTGGCCTGGAACACTCAGACCTCAGTGCCCGCGGACGACAACGAGTCGCAGGCATATGGGCAGCTCATGCTGAACGTGGCCTTTGGGAGCAATGTGGCCATCGGCCTCGTGCCGACGCTCCTGCACAACCCGGTGATCGACGACGCGACGTCTGAGTCGCTTCTCCTCATTGGGGGCCATGGCCAGATCTATCTGTCCCAGCACACCAGTCTCTTCGCGGAGTGGATCAAGAGTGCTCGGCGCGCGGACCTGGAGTTCGACTCCGGCACGTTCGGCATCGAGTTGGAAACAGGGGGGCACTTCTTCAAGCTTCTGCTCACGAACCAGCCGCGCATGAACCCGACTCAGTTCCTGGGCGGCACTCCGTTCGACTTTACGCCGGACGAGTGGCGTGTAGGCTTCAACGTCACCCGCGTGCTCGCGTTCTAGTGGTGTTCGCTTAGAGCCCTGTTCCGAAGTACTCGACGAGCAGCACGTAGAGAACACCCGCGATCACGACAACCGCGGCCATCTTGAGCAGCTTCTTGAGGATGGCCCACACCATCATCGCTACCAGTAGCAGGATCGGGATGAGGAAGAGTGGGTTGGCGAGCAAGTACTCGATTACGGCCGTCATAGTGGCCTCTCTTTGCGGTGACTTCGGATACTCGCCTAATGAAACGAGGACCCGACTGACAGTCCAGTCGGGTCCTCGATCCCTACGGAGGCCGGGGCCTCTTTGTGCCGAGAGTGTCCTATTTACACCTGGCCCTCTTGCCACGGACCCTGCAACTGACGGTGTCGGTGACGCTGTGCGAGCCAGTTCCGTCGCCCACGGTCAGAGTCACGTCGAAGTTGCCCGCACCGCCGAAGTCGTAGCTCGCCGTCACGCCTGACGCAGTGAACGCGCCGCTCCAAGTGTAGCTCGTGATGTCACCGGTCGAGCCACTTGCGTCGAAGTTGCACGCGGTGCCGCTGCATGAAAACGCGAAGCTCGCCGCGAAGCCTGCCGGCGGTGGCGGTGGCGGTGGCGGTGGCGGAGGCGGTGGTGGTGGTGGTTCGCCCTCGTTGAGCGTGCCGCCAGTTACGGCGCGGTAGCTGTTGAGCCGACCGTGCCCGAACTGAGTGTCCAGGCCTCCCGGACCCAGGTCATCGGTCGTGCTTTGGAGTCGCGCCCTCAGGGCCGCGCCTCTGAGCCCAGTTACGGACGCTACGATCGCTGCGGTTCCGGTCACCTGTGGGGCTGCCATCGACGTCCCCTGGAAGTAGGCGTAGCCGCTGCCGCGAACCGAACTCCAGATGCCGGACTCGGACGATGTGTTCGAGTAGAGCTCTCCACCCGGGGCGGTGATGTCGAGCCCGGAGCCGTAGTTGGTGTAGTACGCAGGTTCGTCCATCCAGTTACTCGCGGCGACTGACATCGAGTTCGGATCGCAGGCGGGGCAGCTGACAGAAGACACTCCGTCGTTCCCGGCAGACACGATCACGAGCGCGTCGTTGGCCGTGGCGTAGGCAATGGCGTCAGACTCGCTCTGGCTCAGGGAGCCGCCGCCCAAGCTCAGGTTCATTGCCACCACACCGGCGTCTGTTGCGTCGTAGATCGCGTTGACGATGGCGGAGGTGGGGCAGCCGTTGCCTCCGCACACCCGGTAGACATGGACGGTGACGTTCGCTGCGGCTCCGGCGACACCAGCGACGCCGACATTGTCGCCGACCATCGTGCCCGTTGTGTGGGTCCCGTGGTCGTCCTCATCCGAAGGGTCAGCATCGTTCGAGTAGTGATCCCAGCCAGCGACGATCGTCGCCGCACCGAACTCTGGGTGGTCGAACTGCACGCCTGTGTCGATCGATGCGATCGAGACTGAACTACCACCAGCAGCGTAACCCTCGACGTTATCCATGTCGGCGTCGTCCACGGAGATCATGGACGGTACCGGATCACCTTTGTTGCGGCCCCGGCGGTACGACACCGAGAGTCCACCAGGGTTGTAGAAGGCCCACATCTTCGGGTCGATCGTGGTCGGCTGCCGAAGGTAGTCGGGCTCCGCAAAGACGACCCTGTCGTCACCACGCATACGGGCGGCCATGGCGCGCTCGTTGCCGGCTGCGCCGTTAAAGACAGCGACGCGCCCGTTGGCGATCGTGCGTCCGAAGGCGGCGCCGTGCGCCTGCCCGACGGAGGTCGCGTCGGCGCCGTCCGCGAGACGTACGAGGATTCGACCAGGCGCGACCCGATCGTTCTGCTGCTGTACGCTCAGGGATGGACCCGGGGCGACATCGGTGGGGCCGACCGCTTGGTCGATGTCCTGACAAGCGGCAGCGAACACCAGCAGTGTCGTAAGTCCGAGGACGTGTCTGCGATTCATGGTTTCTGTGCGGCAGTAGGCGGGAGTGACAGTCGCATATGTAGGGTGGGCCCATGCACAATCACAACTATTACGAGATTCTACGTAGTGAGGTCGGCTGGTTCGCGAATGGCGTGGGTGTGTGCCCCCGGCTTAGGTTACGCGCCAATATTCAATGAAATCAGGCCCCTCGAAGTGGCGTAGACCCGTGACGTCACTCGAGAGTCATCCAAATCGGAGACGAATTTGAGCACCGAATCGGCGACAATGGGATCACAGCCTTCTGAGGGGACCTTCTTCGGGCACCCTCGGGGCCTGGCGACGCTCTTCTTCACGGAGATGTGGGAGCGCTTCTCGTACTACGGTATGCGCGCGCTCCTGACGCTCTTCATGACGGCCGCGACCACCAACGTCATCACGAAGGGTGACGGCTCGATCATCGAGAATGGTGGATTGGGCCTAGACGTCGCGACGGCGGGTGCCATCTACGGCATGTATACCGCGCTCGTGTACATCTTGGCGCTGCCCGGCGGGTGGGTCGCTGACAACCTCTGGGGCCAAAGAAAGGCGGTCTGGGTCGGTGGTTGGATCATCGCCCTCGGTCACTTCACGATGGCCGTACCGAACACGCGGATGTTCTTCCTGGGCCTAGTCTTCATCATCCTCGGGACGGGCCTACTCAAGCCGAACGTCAGCACGGTGGTCGGTGAGTTGTATCCGGAAGGAGGGGCGAGGCGTGACGCCGGCTTCTCCGTCTTCTATATGGGCATCAACCTCGGCGCCTTCTTCGGACCGCTCGTGACTGGATTCCTCGGTGAGGGCTACCACTGGCACTGGGGCTTCGGAGCCGCCGGAGTCGGTATGGTGCTCGGGCTGATTCAGTATCGGATGGGCGCGGGATATCTCGGGGATGCGGGTCTGCTTAAATCGACTGATGCACCTGAGGTGATCAAGGCTCGTGAGAAGAAATTCTTCATGACCTTCTTCAGCGTCGTCGCTGGAATTGCCGGGTTCGCCTTCTTGGTGTCGAATGGGACGATTCCGCTCTCTCTGACCCAGATCGCACAATATCTGGGATACAGCGTGCTGATCTTGGTGGCAGGCTACTTCGTCTACGTGTGGACGGCTGGGGGGCACACGGTCGAAGAGAACAAGAAGATGGGGGTCATTTTCTGGCTCTTTATTCTCATCGCGATCTTCTGGTCGGGCTTCGAACAAGCCGGAACCTCGCTCAACATCTTCGCCCGAGATCTCACGGATCGGAACATCATGGGCTGGCTCATGCCGGCTTCGTTCCTACAGTCCGTGAACGCGATGTTCATCATCATTCTCGCGCCCCTGTTCGGCAGTCTTTGGATCGCGCTCGAGAAGATACAGAAGAACCCGTCCATTCCATTGAAGGCTGGAATGGGACTTCTGGGCCTGGCCATGGGCTTCTTCGTGTTGGCCTGGGGTGCTGCGAACGCATCGCCAGACAACCTCGTGAGCCCGGCTTGGCTCGTCGTGACGTACTTCCTGCACACGGTGGGTGAGCTATGCATCTCGCCAATCGGACTGTCGGCGATTACGAAGCTGTCTCCGGTGAACCGGGTCGGTCAGATGATGGGTATCTGGTTCGTCGGCGCGGCTCTAGGCAACCTCTTCGCTGGGCTGATCGGTGGTTCGCTGGTCGATCTCGAAGCGGCCGCGCTCTTCCGGACTGTGGCCATGATCATCGGCTCTGCTGGGATCGTCGCGCTCATTGCGGCACCTCAGGTCAGGAAGCTGATGGGGAACCTGCGGTAGCGCAGAACTGAATAGATGGAGCGGGCCCCGGGGTAGTCGCCCTGGGGCCCGTTTCTATTTCCGTCACACGCCATGGACTTAGGAGCGAACATGTCTGGAAGTATCAAGAGCCTTAGCGGCTTATTCGCCACGAGCAACTTCATGATTCCGTTCGTCTTGGGTGACCTCACGGACGACGACGCACGCAAGCGATCTCGTGGGGACTCCGGACCGTCCATCGCTTGGGCAATCGGTCATCTGATGCACTCGCGGATTTGGGTGCTGAATCTCTTGGGGATTGAGCGCGACAACCCGTATGAGGAGGCATTTGGGAAGGGTGCGGCCACGGACGGGGCCGACTATCCCCCGCTCGGCGAACTTCGAGAGCAGTGGGACGCAATCGATGCCGAGTTCATTGGTGCTCTCTCAGAGCTGAGCGAAGAGGTGCTCGACACCGTTCTCGAGGAGGACTGGCACGCGGAGCAGACCAAGCGGGATCAGGTTGTTTTCTTTGCCTGGCACGAGGGCTACCACATGGGCATGATCGGCGCACAAAGAAAGGCGATGGGTTATCCCGGTCCCGCTGAGCGCATCATGGCCGTGCGGGCCGAGTCATCGGAGTCGGCGGAAGGCTAGTTCCGCGCGGTAGGCATGTTCGCGCCGACTTTGGCGCGCCAGGCGTGGAGCCGGTCCTGCAGTCGCTGCGTGTCTTCTGGGCGTTCAGTGGCCAAGTCGTGGTCTTCGCTGAGATCTGTCGCTAGGTCGTAGAGTTCTACGCTGCCGTCCTCGAACCACTCCACGAGTTTGAGATTACCCGCACGTATCGCGCCGCCTGGACGATTTCCGGAGCCGTGGTAGTGCGGGAAGTGCCAGTAGAGGGTGTCGCGGGCTGCTTCCCCAGCCGTCAGGGCGGCGGCAAGGCTGACCCCGTCGACATGTTGTTCCGGTCGGGCCGGCAGGCCGGCCAACGCCAGCAACGTTGGGTACAAGTCGGTGCTCGACGCCGGATGGTCGGACACGAGGCCTCCAGCGGGCACCCCTGGAGTTCGGACGATGAGAGGCGCTCGAATACCACCTTCGTAGAGCCAGCCTTTTCCGGCGCGCAGGGGCAAATTTGAAGTCGCCTGGGTGGGACTCCTTCGCATGAGCGTCGAGAGTCCGCCGTTGTCGGACACGAACATCACGATCGTGCGTTCCCACAATTCGAGGTCATCGAGCGCATCCAGGATGCGGCCCACGCTCTGGTCGGTGCTCTCGATCATGGCGGCATAGGTGGGGTGGTCTTGGCGGAGTTTCGTCTCCGCTTCCCGTTCCGCCTCGTAATCGGCCTCGGTGACGGGTCCCAGGTCTTCGGCCTTGTCCGCGTATCGTGCGGTCACCTCAGGCTTCGCCTGAAGCGGGGTGTGCACCGCGTAGTGCGAAAGAACGAAGAAGAACGGTTCTTCCTGGTGCTCGGTGAGGAAGTCGATCGTCACGTCGGTGAGGCGATCCGTCAGGTACGTGCCCTCGGGGTCGCCGTCGAGGTCCGGCACGTTCGTGACGGCGTAATTCGGATTCTCGTAGGGCGGAAAGTACGCGCCAGGCTGGCCGGCTTCGTTGACCGCGAACATGTAATCGAAGCCCTGCGCATCTGGGAGGAACTCAGCCCCTCCGAGATGCCACTTCCCGACGTAGCCGGTCTGGTATCCGGCGGCTTGGAATGCCTCGCCTACGGTGACCTCAGAGAGCGGCAGTTCCCGGATGTACTCGGCTTGGTCGAGGAGGCCGCTCTGTTCGCCGCCGATCCAATTTGTCAGGTCCAGTCGGGCGGGGTGTTTGCCCGTCATTAGGCTGGCACGCGTGGGCGAGCACACTGAACTGGCCGTGTAGAAGTCCGTGAAGCGCACGCCTTCTGATGCGAGCCGGTCGATGTTGGGGGTTTCGTAGAACGTGCTTCCGTAGGGGCCACTGTCCATCCAGCCCAGATCGTCGATGACGATAAGGACGACGTTGAGGGGCGGGGGATCCGCGGGTGTGCACGAGCAGGTGCCGAGCGCTATCAGACAGGTCGTTGCGATTGTCGCTGCTGGACTCATTTCCTTCCCTTCGATGCAGGCTGGGCGGTTTGGAGTGGCCGCGAGACATCATATGCGGCCGTGCGGTCGCTCGACATCTACGGGGCTCCTTCTGGGGCTGTGAGTCGGCTTGCCAAGGTCGGGCGTGGGGGTCATGGTGCGGGCCGCCCTGTGACGCAGTTCGGATTCGTCACATCAAACCACCCAGGCCCATCTTCTTGATGCACTCCATGCGACTTCTCCTTTCGTTCTTGGTTCTTGGCCTGGCCACGGTCCTTACTACGGGTTGTGACGAAGCCCCGGCTGAGGCGCCGCATTCGATCATTCCGCTGCCGACCGCTTTGGCATGGACGCCCGCCGACACGTTCCTGGTGTCAGAGTCGACGTTGGTGGTTTTCGATGCGGGCGATCAAGACGGTCAGGCGATTGGACACTTCCTAGCCGACCTCATCGGAAACAATCCCGACACACGTCCGGCGGTGGTCGCGGACACGTCTTCTGCGGTCGGAGCCTCCGGGTCGATCCGCCTGACCCGTACCGATGCTGACCAGGAATTGGGCGCCGAGGGCTACGAGTTGTCGGTAACCGCTGGGAACGTGACGGTCCGGGCACCGGAGGCCGCCGGGCTCTTCTACGGCGTGCAGACGCTACGACACCTGCTGCCCCCTCTCGTGGAATATGCGGGCGCGTTCCCACAGCCTCTGTGGGTTCCCGGTGTTGAGATCTCCGACGCTCCACGGTTCGTGTGGCGCGGGCTTATGCTCGACGTCGCGAGACACTTCCTTGATGCGGACGACGTAAAGCGTTTCATCGACTTGGCTGCACTCTACAAGGTGAATCGACTCCACCTCCACCTGTCTGACGACCAGGGATGGCGCGTCGAGATTCCCGGCTGGCCGAGGCTCACCGAGTATGGTGGCCAGACCGAGGTCGGGGGAGGGGCCGGTGGCTTCTACACCATTGAGCAGTACGAAGAGATCGTTCGCTATGCCGTGGACCGCTTCGTCATGGTCGTTCCCGAGATCGACATGCCCGGCCACACGAACGCTGCGCTGGCGTCGTATGCTGAACTGAACTGTGATGGTGTCGCTCCGGAGTTGTTCATCGGCACCGCGGTCGGCTTCAGCACCGTCTGCGTGGACCGCGAGTCCACGTATGACTTCCTCGACGATGTGATCCGCGAGATCAGCGCACGTACGCCCGGAGAGTACTTCCACGTGGGCGGAGATGAAGTCCAGCGACTGACCGAGGACGAGTACGCTGCGTTCATCAACCGAGTGCAGGGTATCGTCGGCTCGTACGGGAAGAAGATGGTCGGCTGGGACGAAGTCGCCCTCGCGGACCTGGTCGCAGGCTCCGCTGTGCAACTATGGAGGCCGAGTTGGCCCTATCCGGGAGTAGAACGGGACTCCGCTGCGGAAGGGCGATCTGCGGCTTTCGAGGCCGGGATTCTTGCCGCAGTGGAGGCTGGCGCGGGCGTCATTCTGTCACCGTCGAATCGCGTCTACCTTGATCTCAAGTACGATTCGTCGACTGCGCTCGGACTTACGTGGGCCGGTATCCCGAACGTGCGCGACGCCTATGACTGGCGTGTCACCGAGCTCTTTCCCTCGCTCCCATCTGACGGGGTTTTAGGGATCGAGGCCCCGCTCTGGTCCGAGACGGTCACGAACCTCAGGGATTTCGAGTACATGGCGTTCCCCCGCCTCGCGGGGGTAGCGGAGTTGGGTTGGTCGGCTGAATCTGCGATCGAGTGGGACGAGTACCGTCTGAGACTCGGCGCACAGTCCGCGAGATGGACTGCGTTAGGCCTCAATTTCTTCAGGTCACCGCTCGTGCCGTGGCAGGTGGGGCCGCCCAACCGCTAGGACGTAGGTGGCGGGTCCTATTCTGCCTGTAGGGTCTCCAGTGGGTCGGTCCTGTTCGCGATCGCCTCTAGTATGCCGGAGTTGGCGACTGCACTTCTTACCTTCCCGGTAAACAAGGACTTCGAACTGGGATGTCGGCCATCATCGGTTCGGCCATCTACAACATCCTCGTGATTCCCACTTTTGCTGTGTATCCTCCGAAGAAGTCGTTCAAGGCGAACCGGGACTTGGTATACCGTGAGGCTCCGTTCTCCTTGGTGTCTGTTGCGGCACTCATGTACGAAGGAGGGGGTGGCTCGTCGCCGCCCCCTCCTTCCTCTTGAGTACGCGGAGTTCGAGGGGGGTCATTCCGGAAGGTGAGTATGGAGCGGGTGCTATGATCGTTTGGGATCGTGGCGTTTGGGTACCGCTCGAGCCCACGGCCGAAGGATTGGAGAAGGGCAAGCTCCTCTTCGAGCTTCGGGGCCACAAACTCACGGGCAAATGGTCGCTCTCGGACCCACTGTTCGGTGTCCTCGAGTCAGAGCCGGATCTCTTGAGCGCCTGGCAGCGCCTCACTACGTGGTTCGACTAGGGGATGACGATCGGGTCGTTTACCCGATTGCGGCCGTCCCGTTTTGCCTGGAGCAGGGCCTGGTCCGCGGTGTTGTAGAGCACTTCCATGTCCGTGCCGTCGTCCGGGCATGTCGCGTAGGAGGCAGACATGGTCAGGTTGAGCTTGTGTCTGATAGGAGGTGAGGCTTCCCTCACCACGTCGACCAACCGTTGGCTAACCGCTCTAGCCAGATCGGGGTGAGTCGCCGGGCAGACGATCGCGAACTCTTCTCCGCCGATCCGAAACGGCATGTCCGCGGCGCGGGTGTGCAGGGTCAGAATACGACCGATCCATGACAAGACTTCATCGCCCACGTCGTGTCCCAGGGTGTCGTTGATCGACTTGAAGTGGTCCAAGTCGAGCAGGATCAAGGAGAAGGTCTCCTGGTAACGGCGTGCCCTGTCACATTCAATCACCATCCTTTCATTGAACGCGCGCCGGTTCAGAAGGCCGGTCAGTGTGTCGCGGATCGCTTGATCGCTGAGCCCGCCGATCTGTTGGTCCGCTTGGTAGATCCGGACAGAGAGCACCTCCAACAAGTTCAACGCGACTTGAGGGCGGTCGAAGACCAGCTGTTTGAATTCGGACTTGTCCAACACGAGTGCTTCCACGGGGCCCACCGAGCGAACGGTGGCACTCCGGGGTTTGTCATTCAGCAGGGCCATCTCGCCGAAGAAATCTCCAAGTCCGAGTCGGGCCAATTCGACCTCCAAAATCCGAGCGGGATACAGCACCTGGACGTGCCCGGAGACGACCACAAAAAGGGACCGTCCTGGCTCACCGATTTCGACGATCGCTTCGCAAGCGTCGAAGTGCTGAAGACGTGCAGCACCGCCCAGACGTTCTAGGTCGTCAAACGCCAGACCTTGAAAGAGGGGGGCCGCACCAAGGAGTTCCGCATTGGAGGACATCAGGAAAATTTAGCACGGCCATCCTAGGGTGGAAGCCTAGTCAGTAGTTGATGTTTCGGGCTAACAGCCCGGGATGCCCGCCGGTGTGGAGGAAGATCACTCGGTCACCTGGGCGTGCCTCGTTGTTGCGAACCCAGGCACACAAACCCGATCCAGCCTTGGAAGTGTAGGTCGGATCAAGCACCACGCCTTCGCCTTTGCCGAACATATGGGTCGCCTCGACCGCTGCGGGGGTGGGGATCCCGTATCCCTCCCCGACCTCCGAGTCACAGCACTCGAGTTGGTCGACGAAAAGTGGTCCGTTCCACTCCAGTTCCCGGGCGCTATCCGCTGCGATGCGAAGCGTAGTGTTTCGAAGCTCTGTTTCAGTCGCGTCGGCGCTGACTCCGATCAACACAATGTCGGCCCGGTCCAGGATAGAGATCCCCAGGAGGGCCCCCGCGAGTGTGCCGCATGAAGAGCTTGGCACGAAGATCACTGTTCGGTTAGGGCGTGCGCCGAGGCCGTCGAGCTGTTTGGCGAGCTCGACCATGGCATTGACGTAGCCCAGAGAACCCAAGCCGGTGGAAGCCCCGATGGGTACGACCAGTGGATGCTCGCCAGCACTGCGAAGCTCCTCCGCGTACGCCTCCATGTGTGGTGTGCGATCTGCGCGGTCCTCCACCGTGATCACTTCGGCGCCGAAGAGTCGATGGAGCAGGGCGTTTCCGCTCGGGTGTGCGGGTTCCGGACCGCTCAGGACAAGTGTGCACTTCAACCCCAGGCGTGCCGCGGCAGCCGCAGTCACCCGACAGTGGTTCGATTGAGGTCCGCCCGCCGTCAGCAGGTGGGTTATCCCATCGAGTCGCGAAGCCGCGAGTTCGAATTCTAATTTGCGCACCTTGTTTCCACCCAGCGCGAAACCGGTTTCCGCATCCATCTTGATCCACAGATCCAGGTTGGGGTCACCCAGTTCCCGTGCGAGCCTAGGTGCGGGCACCAGGGGCGTCGGAAGATTCGCTAGCGGGAGTCGTTCCCAACGGTTCAGGCGGTCCAGAGCGGCCGGGTCGGTCATGGTGTGGTTCGTCTCAATGAAACCCGGGATGCGGCCCGGACGGTGTGTTCGTGAATGTCGACGGTGTCCGCCACGGTGGCCGCGTAGCCTCCGGACATGACCACCGCTACGGGAACTCCGGCGGCCGCGCAGCCCTCGAGCACGAGACGGTCTCGCTCCGCCAATCCCTCTTTGGAAACACGCAGGCGACCGAGCTTGTCTTCTGCATAAGGGTCTGCTCCTGCGATGTAGAAGGCGAGGTCGGGGCCATGTTCGAGCGCTCGCCGGATTCCCATGGAGGTCGCCTCGAGATATTCGTCATCCTCGCAGCCGTCCGGGAGTTCAAGGTCGAGATCACTCGCCTCCTTCCGGAAGGGGAAGTTGTTGGCTCCATGGACGGAGAGTGTGAAGGTCGAGTCGTCGCCCGAAAAAATAGCAGCCGTCCCGTTGCCTTGGTGAACGTCCAGATCCAGCACAGCGAAGCGTTTCGCCGTGCCCTCCGTCTGTCGTACTCGAACCGCGACGGCCACATCGTTGAAGACGCAGAAGCCTTCCCCGTGAGCCGCGAACGCGTGGTGCGTTCCGCCCGCCATATTCGCTCCCACGCCGTCTGTGAGTGCTGCGCGGCTCGCCGCCATCGTGCCCCCAACTGACCTGCAAGAACGTTCCACCAGTTCAGGAGACCACGGAAATCCGATGCGCCTCACTTCCTCTCTCGACAACGCACCGGAAAACACGTCGCTGACGTAGCGCGGCGTGTGCACTCTCTCGAGGTCCGCGCGGCTGGCGGGGTCTGGCACTCGGAGATCGATCCGTTCGACATCCGACATGCGCTCACGCAGCATGCGATATTTTTCCATGGGAAACCGATGCCCTGCCGGCAGCGGGAGAACGAAATGGTCGCAGTAGTAGGCTTGCACAGAGCTCAGAGCTAATGAGGGCACTGACAGGCCCTCGGACGGTATAGAGGGCGCACGTTAGGACAGATGGCGGCGGGTTGGAAGAAGAGGCCCGTCGTTCCTTCCATGGCAGCATCTTCGATCAGTGAGGATCGCAGTGCAGATAGATAGGTGGATCTCCGCGATTCTTGTTGCGGCGGCACTCGCGGCGACGAGCGCACAGGTGCTCGAAGCCCAGGTCGGCACCGTGCAGGGTAGGGTGCGAGACGAGGAGGGCTCTGCGGTTTATGGGGTCACGATTCGCATCATGTCCGGTGGAACGACACTGGTTGCTGCAGACACGGACCGTCTGGGCCAGTTCAGGTTCGAATTCGACCGGTCGGGGATCTACCGGCTCCTAGTGCAGGGACTCGGCTATGCGGAACTCGACGAGACCGTGACACTCGCCGCGGGCGAGACGATCGAGCTTGATCTGCGCGTGAATCGGCAGGCCATCGCGATGGAGGGTATTTCCGTAGAGGCCGAGCGGAGCCGGGAGCGTGTCCGCTTTGAAGAGGTCGGCGGGGCGACGGTGCGGGAAATCGATCTCGCGGACCTCCGGTCGTTGCCGGGCGTGATCGAGGCGGACCCTATTCGGGCGGTAGAGGTGCTCCCGGGCGTGGTCTCCACGTCGGACTTTTCGGCGTCCTACCACGTTCGGGGAGGATCGGCTGATCAGAACCTGATTCTGCTCGATGGCGTGCCGATCTTCAGTCCGTTTCACCTGGGTGGCTTCTTTTCTGTCTTTAACGCGGACATGCTGGATCGGGCCGAACTCCAGTCCGGTGGTTTCGCAGCGGAGCACGGTGGTCGGGTCTCTTCGGTGCTCCAGATTGAGAGTGACGCGGGAGATGGGGAGACAAAGATCGACGCGGGAATTTCTCTCCTCGCCACGCGGATCGCGGTGGGAGGACGCCTCCCCGATGGTGTCGCGAATGCGCTCGGAATGGCCAACCTGAAATGGCGTGCCTCAGGGCGCCGATCGTACTTCGACGTGCTCTTGAAGCCGGCCTTCGAATTTCCGTATCACCTCACTGATGCTCAGACCGTGATGGAAGGATGGACCCACGCTGGCGACCGAGTGATGCTGACCGGGTATACCGGGGCCGACGTTTTGGATCTCACGCGATTCGACCCAGAGGACTTCCCACTCCGCATCGATTGGGACTGGGGCAACGATGCGGCGGGCGTACGCTGGACCCGGGCCAGGCGCGGTGGAGGTTCGTTGGACGTTCGAGCGAATTTCAGTCGATACGGTACAGGTCTGAATTTTCCTGACTTTGGGGACACGCAGTTCTCCAGTCACATCCAACAGGCTCAGGCTCGCGTTGATCTCGACACTCGCCCCAGCGCGAAGCTCGGCCTCAAAGTCGGCGCCGCGCTCGAGAAGACGTCGTACCGGAACCTCTTTGAAACCGGGGGCACGGTCTTTGGGAGCGGCGAGGGTTCTGGCGTGCTTCTGGGTACATACGGACAGGTGAACTGGAGTCGTCCGAGGGAGTGGCTTGTCGAGGCAGGACTCCGCCTCGACACGTACCTGCCGGACCCGGGCGAGACCATTCGAGAGTTGGCGCCGCGTGTGGCGATCAAGCGTTTCTTCTCCAACGGGGACATCGCCCTGAAGTTGGCGACTGGGCGCTACACACAGTTCGTGCATTCGCTTCGCGACGAAGAGCTGCCTCTTGGGTTGGACATTTGGGTGACCTCCGGACAACGAGCGCCGCACGTCGTGTCGGACCAGGTCCAGCTTGGCCTCGAAGGATATATCGATGAAGAGTGGTACTGGTCCGTCGAGGCTTACGTGCGCTCTTTCAACGGGGTTGTCGTATTCAATCCGGCGGACGACCCGAACGACGAATTGGACGATATTCTCGCTGGAGAGGGGCTGTCCTACGGCACGGACTTCATGGTCCGTAAGGGGACTGGGGACGTAACCGGCTGGGTCGCACTCTCGTTACTCAGGGCCGAAAGAACATTTGCGGATATCCTGTCGCCGTTCCCGTCGCCGCCGGATATCAGGTACTCCCCCATCTTCGATCGTCGCATGGACTTGGATGTCGTTCTGCGATATCCGCTTCCTAGGGGGTGGACCGGGGGGCTGCGCTGGAACGTTGGCACGGGTACGCCGTACACGCGGGCGGTTGGCTCGTATGCGTACTACTCGCCGCAATTCCTACAAAGAGATGGCCGGCTCGACTGGGCCGGCGCGAGTGACGCGACGGACGGGTTCGGCGGGTACGCAGTCGTGCTCGAGGATCGCAACTCCTCTCGTTATCCCACCTATCACCGCCTCGACGTGAGCTTCCGCCGAGACTTCCCGAAGTCGTGGGGCACGCTCACTCCTTACCTCAACCTCGTGAACATCTACAACCAACGGAACGTCCTCTTTTACTTTTTCGAGTACGACCGAGTCCCCCCCACAAGATCTGGAATTTCGATGTTTCCAATCTTTCCCACGTTCGGCTTTGAGGTGCACTTCTGATGAGGCGGCCCAAAGGATGGATCGGATGCTTGGGGCTCTGCCTCGCCCTTGTTTTGTCTGCCGGTTGTGAGCTGCAGGAGAGCACAATAGTAGACGTCGAAGACGTGGTTGTGGCCGAAGTGTATGTCGAGTTAGGACAAGGACTTTTCGGACAGAACCGGGTGATCGCGTTCCTTCACAGAACGGTAGGTGGCCTGGCGCCTGGCTTCAGCGAGGTCCCGGGGGCCCGAATCGCGCTTCTCCGTGCCGATGGATCGACCTTCGAGTTCGCGGAGGCGTCGATCCAAACCTGTGCGGCGACGTTGCCGGTGGAGGGGACTGGGTCGTGCTATTGGCTCGCGCCGGCGTTGTCCGCGCAGATCAATCCGGGCGATCCTCTGGAACTGACCATCGCTCTTCCGGGAGGCGGGGTGCTCCGGAGTGCGACCGTAGTGCCTGGGGATTTCGGTGTCATCGGTATTGCGGAGGGGGCTCAATGCGTGTTGCCACCAGAGACGACGATGGAGGTCATGTGGTCTACGTCGCAGGGGGCCTGGGCGTACATAAACGAGACTGCGATTTCAGGCATCCAAGCCGCACTGGTTCCGCTCGGAATCGAAGTGGATGCGGATCCTCTGGTGTTGTTGGGCCTCAGTGTGTCCGCTTCCGACACCACGATCATCTTCCCTGGTGAGTTCGGCATCTTCAACCGGTTTGAGCTGGATCAGGCGCTGGCCAACTTGTTGCAGGAGGGACTTCCGGCCGGTACGCGAGCCCGGGTCACCATTTCCGCAGCGGACCGCAACTACGTGAATTGGGTCCGCGGGGGGAACTTCAACCCGTCGGGCCAAGTGCGCGTTCCCAGTATGGTCGGCGACGGCACAGGCGTCTTTGCGGCCGCCGTCACGCGTACCTTCGAGGTTGTGGTCGATCCGGACTCCCACGGCGGACTCTATTCCGTCCCGGCTTGCCTCGTGAACCCCTGATCCCGAAGTGGTCTCCTAGGTTCGTTCGCTTACGAGACCGCGCACCTTTGTGACCAGAAGGTCTACTGCCACCGAATTGTAGCCCCCTCCTGCGACCCCCAAGATCACGGGCCGGCGCGTCACGGGGCCGGCGCGTCTGGGACGACGAAGATCTTGCGGGCGAGGTCCTTCGGGACAGTCACGGCGTCTCCGTCTTCTCCGACAGTGAGCCCGACTTCACCCGCGTTGGAGGGGGCGGCGTTCACAATTACCGATACGCCGGGAACCAGGCCGTCATCGGCCATCGACCGCAACTCGGCCGCCTCCTCGTCCTGCACCGCTCGAATTCGCAGTCGTGAACCGGGCAGCGCGTCGGCGAGCGTCGCCAGGTCGGTCGCCTCGATCTCCCCAGCCCGCGTTGGGATCGGAGCGCCGTGAGGATCGTGGCTGGGCGAGCCGAGGGCCGCAGCCATCCGATCGATGAGATCGTCGGAGGCCGCGTGCTCCAGTCGTTCGGCTTCGGCATGCACGTCGTCCCATGCGAAAGCGAGTCGCTCACAGAGGTACGTCTCCAGGATCCGGTGGCGGCGGAGGACCCGGAGGGCTTCTCGTTCGCCCCCTCGTGTGAGGCGGACGCCTCTGTATGGCACGTGCTCCAACAGTCCTTCCTCGGCGAGCCGCTTCACCATTCCGGTGACGGAAGCCGGCTGAATGAGCAGAGCTTCCGCGATTGCGCTCGTCGACGCAGCTTCGCCAGCCTCGGAGAGGCTGTAGATCGCCTTTAGGTAGTCTTCGACGGAGCGGGAGAGGGCGCGGGGGATCATGCTGACGAAACTAATTCAGAGCCGATGCCTTCGTCGAGAGCGTACGAGCTTGCCCAAGGACTTTTGTACGGTGCTTCGAAACTTGAAGAAAGCGTCAGGCCAGGAAGCGGCTGACGCTGTTGCTGCTGTGCTCACACAGGCCGCGGCCCGTGATGAGGCGCAAGGCGAGAGGGCCTAAGCCTAAGAAACAGCCTAAGTGGATGCTGCCTCTTGGCATCAATCTGGGTGTGTCCGCGGTGTGCCTACTGATTGCGCCTCCGGCCTGGGTCATCGTCATCCCGCTAGAGTCGCTGCCCCTTGAAGAGCAGGCCGAAGACATGTGCCTGGCCGTTTATCTGCAGGCTCAGTGTCTCGTCGGTGATGAGGTCATCACCAACGATTCCGCCCAGCCGCTGAACGAATGGGTCAGCGCGGGGGCCACCGGCAAACTCCTGGGGGGTGGTGATGGAGCCAAGGCAAGAGTTACGGAGAGATGGTGATGCCACGGAAGTTGAAGTTTACACTCATCGAGTTCATGGTCACCGCGTCGATCGTCGGCATTCTCTCAGGTCTCGCTATACCGAATCTGCGTAGCATGATCTTCCGTGCCCGAGCGACTGAAGTCGCAGCGGACATGGATGTCGTTCGAGTAGCCGCATTACAGCACAGCGCCACCATGAATACATGGCCGGCCGAAGTCGCTTCGGGGGTCGTTCCGGCCGGACTTGTCGGATGCCTCCCGGAAATGTTCCTTAGACAGGAATGGGTATCAACTCGACGACGAGAACCGGACTCTCCCTCAGGGGGTGCCGGGTGATCCGAGCACGACGGTGTTGATTGGTGTAATCGGTTACTGCCGAGGAAGATGATCTTGGCAACGCGATTGCAGAGTTTCTGGGTAGTTCGATCGTCTTCTCAGTCGGTAACACCCACACGATCGTGATCGATCGGATTTAGCGCTCGGGACTCGTGGCCTTTGGCCTGCTGCGCGCACGAGCGCCTTCTGATAGAATCACGTATGCGATACGAGCAATCGACCGACGGCATCCGCGTGTGCGTTCAGCCGCGCTTCTCCCTCGCCGACTCAGATCCGGCAGACGGGACGTTTGTGTTCTCGTACGAGATCGAAATGGAGAACGAGGGCGACGATGCAGCGCAGCTCTTGTTCCGCCACTGGTTGATTCACGACGCCGCCGGAGACGACACCGAGGTGGATGGCGAGGGCGTTGTTGGCGAGCAGCCGCACCTGAATCCCGGGGATTCACACGAATACCGGAGCTACTGTGTGTTACGGTCGCCCGTCGGCTACATGGAGGGGTACTACACCTTCGGACGGCCGGACGGCAGCCAGTTCCGGGTGGAGGTCCCGCGCTTCGCGCTCAGTGGGCCCTTCGTGCTTCAGGTGCCCCAAGATGAAGACGACGACGAATCGCCGGTGATGAACTAGCTGGATTCGGACTTTCTCGGCAGAAACGTGCCGGCAGCCAGGGCGAGCCACAGCGCCAAGCCAATCATGAGCCAGTTCGTCCTCGACCGGAGTCGTCCCAGAGTGTCGCTCGGTGGCGGAGCGAGGATCGTGACAAAGCTGTTTGGGGTCAGCCTACGGCTGACGTATTGGGAGAGCCCAGCCCGCGTTTCCACCAGTCCGGATGTCGTGAACGATGGAGGAGGGTCGGGTAGAGCGGCGACCGCGGGGGCGGGTGAGTCTAAAGTTGAGGCCTCTACCGCTCCGTCCGTTACGAGCACAGTCGGGAAGCCGCTCATGGCGTGCACCGACTCTGGTGAGCCCGAAACGTCGAGCGCCTCAACCACTGCGAGGCTCCGGGTCAGGTCTCGAGCTAGGAGGGTGCTCGCGGCTCGCTCGAAGTCTCTCCCGACCTGAATCGCCAGGACTATGGACGCGACGACTGGAACTGCTGCGAGTAAAAGAACCGCTTCGCGGTCTCGTTTCCTCCTCGACATCCCCCCGCGCGCGCGGAGTATCAACAACCAGCACGTTAGGGACGGAAGAACCAAGAGGAGCGCCATGACGATCCTCAGCCCAGGGGGGACTAGCGGCGCGGAAGGGATGGGTTCGGCATAAGCGGAGAGTATGGCCGATTCCCGCGTGGTCGACCCCATGACCAACAGCGCCCCGGCGCCAATCGCGTGGCCCACGGGACTATCCGCGGCGTCCCCAAGCTGCCCCGGAGTGAGCGATGCCAGAGCAGGCGCCGAGTCCGTGGCACCTAACAGGGAGCCGTCGGCGAAGATCGCGATCCGGGCCCCCGTCATGCGGCCGACCAAAGCGACTGCCTCCAACGCGGCTTCTGCCGCTGCCCGGGACGGTGAGGATGCTTCGGTGTCAGCCTCAGGGTACTGATTCAGCGTGCCGATCGCGAGGCGCGCGGTTCGGAGAGCAGATTCGTGCCGGATCTCACCCTGAGCCGCAGTGGCAGCGCGCTCGCTTCCCCACATCACGATCGCCGATGGAAGTACTACTACAGCCAGAAACCGCAGAATTGGGTGCTTCACAGGCGGTTACCGCGACTCGACACACCGTCGGTAGCGTAAACAGACGGTGTATGCCGGTGCGCAGTTTGGTTATCGTTTGCGGCTTGCACCCATCTTACCCTCGGAAAGTCCAATGGTGGGAATGTGAACGATTCTGTTGCTGTCGACGCCAAACGCATCCTTTTGCGTTATGGAGCGCCGATTGCTGTACTAGACAATGTTACCGATGAGCACCGGGTAGAATTTGCCCGTGCTATTGCAAAGACCCCGCTGGCCGATCGTGAGCCGCTCCTCAAGGAGCTGCTCATAGAGCACGGCTACGTCGAGGCGCCCTGATCGGCAAGTAGCGCCTATGTAGAGAAGGCCGGAGGGCGATTCGCTTTCCGGCCTTTTTTATTCGGTGAAGAACTCGATTTCCCGATCGCCGTCGAGCGGGACCTGAATCCGCGCACGGATGCCGTCGCGCGCGGGTGTCGAGTCCAGTTCTGCGAGGTCACCGTCCACCCGGGCGGAGGTTAGGCGTCCCCCGGGGAGCAACGGCTCCAGCAGCACCACCGGAGGCACTCGAGCCACCTTGGGTTCGAGTTTGAATCGGTGGATGGCTCCTTCGCGCTCGTAATGCATGCTGATTTGGGCGTCACCGAGTCGGAGTCCCGAGACGCCGAACGACGTCAGGTGCGCCGGGAAGGATGGTGCGAGGCGGGTCCGTCCCGAGGGCGCGTCAGGTAGGTAGCCGAGCAGCCCATATACGAGAGCGCTGAGTAGGGCCCCCGCTACGGGCGCCCCGATGCCCGTGGCTGATTCCGCCCCGTCCCAGCTTCCGGGGCCTCCGGGGCCACTCTTGAGCCCTTCAGTGAGCGCTCCACGCCAGGCGGTCCAAGCGGTGTCCGGATAGCTGGGGAATTCAGCCCAAGCCGACACCATACGATCCAATTCGAGGCTTCCAGTAGGCGGGGGTGACGCGCCGTGCCTCAGGGCTCCAGCGAGAAAGGCGACCTCTGTGCTGGAAGTCACCCCTGCCATGGGTAGGCGTCGTCCCCCGACGGGAGCGATCTGCGAAGAAAGCCCACGGACGGATTCGATCTGCTCCGCGCTCTCCGAGTACCGAAGTGCATCGGCAATGCTGTCAATCGTGAGCGTCCCGAGGTCATGGTGACCGGCGCTCAGCCGTCCAGGTTGGAGAAGGAGCCCTTCGGCACGCTTGCGCACGTACCGTGCGTCCCCGGTACCAAGCCCGATTCGAGCCGCCAAGAGGTCGGCGAGTACCGGAGCTGGCCACGCCTCCTGCTCTCCACCGTTCTCGGCGTCCATGAGAAGTGCGAGTGCCCTTAGGGCAGAATCCTTGTCGCCACTCGCGAGTGCTCCGGTGCCCGCCCAGAACGCATGTGGGGCGTTCGTGTGCCCCGCTTCCGCGACGGGTCCGGACAGTCTGCATTCGGCTAGTGCATTGCGGAGGCGGGTCGCTGCCCAGGCCACCCCGTCGTCGATCTCTGGAAGGCCTGTAACCGTGTAGAGCACATCGTCTGCGGGTGAGGTGGCTCGAACGGAGTGTGCGTTGACGTGCGCGACCGCATTGAAAGCGGAGCGCACTTGTTCGGGCCGGCCAGCGGCGATCACGAGTGTAATGACTCCATTCGGTACCAGGTCGTGTGCCAACTGCAGGCCTCGCCCTTCATCAGACGGGCGTACAGCCCAGGCCCCGTTCGCACCGTGGACACCGACCGCGACACAGAAATCAGGATCCTCAGCATTGCGTGCGACGACCACGTTGCTATCCGAATTGTATTCGCCGCCGCCACCCGAGGGCAGGTGCAGCTTCAAGCCAGTACCGGCGCCGCCGGACCATTGGACGGCTACCAGGGGGAGAGTCGGTGCCACAATCGCGGACTCGATACACATCCCGTTCGGCCCCGTGACCTCTCGATGTATCAACCCGGGGGTGGCTACAAAATTCACCGCAGAAGCAGCTTCTAGGGTGACGCCTTCGGCGACGATTCTTCCGCACAACGCGACACGGTCGAATCCGCCCCGGAGGTTCCCATCGGCGAAGCCGAACTCTCCCTCGATAAGGAAGGGGGACGCGGCGGTGGTGCCAGACGCCGCCAGTGTCGGTACCACCGCCCCAAAATTCGGAATCGAATTCGGAAGCTCAGGGAGTTCGAGCTTCGGGTTCGTTCGGTGGGTCACCCGATCGGGGTCCTCGTCTTCGCGAAGTCACCCGCCTTCACAATGGTGATCTTCGCTATGTCCAGCCGGTCACGTATCGCTTGGTTGACCTCCTCCAGCGTCACCGAGCGCACACGCTCTTCCATTTCAGCGTCGAACATGGTCGTGCGGTCGAAGTACAGACCTGATGAGAGCGACGCGGACAGTCCGGAGTCCTGAGCTCGAGATAACTGAGCCCCTTCGAGCCAGCCCTGCTGAGCCGTGGCCAATTCCTCCGCGGTGAATCCTTCACTCAGCACCTTTTCAAGTTCCTCGACGAACGCGACTTCGAGCGCCGCAGCGTTTTCTGGGGCGTAGATGGCAACTGCGGAGAATTGCCCTACGGGGTCGATTGGGTGACCAGAGATGCCTCCGCCCACTCCATAGCTGAGCCCGTCTTCGACGCGGACCCTGGTAGCGAGGCGCGAGTTCAAGATGCCACCACCAATCATATACCCCGCCATGATCAAAGCTGGATAGTCTGGATCTGTGTCACGCAGCTCGAAGTTCTGTTGTGCGATGAAGAATGCGTTTGCCTTGTCCGGTGTCTCGATCGTGATGTTGTTGGCTGGTGCGTCGTAGAAAGAAGACGCGATGCGCTGGTACGGACGCGGACTCTTCCAGTCTCCAAACGCCTCTTCGAGCGCGGCGCGAACTTCTGCTTCATCGAAGTCTCCCACCACGACGACGTTGCCACTCTGGGGCCCCCAGAAGTCTTCGTAGAACGCTTTGGCGTCGTCGAGCGTGGTCGCCGCAACCGCGGCGATCGCTTCATCGATTGTCTCGGTGTAGTTCGGGTGTCCGACGGGCCATTGCTCCATATGCCGCGTCAGCTCGATCGAAGCCAGGGGCTGCGGCTCAGTCCGTTGTTGGTCCAGCCCGGAGAGCTGCTGGTCCTTCATGATGTCGAACTCGGACTGTGGGAACACCGGCTCGCGCACGAGTTCACCCATCATCGCGATGACCTCGCTCACGTTGTCACGGACGGTCTGGAACTGACCCACCGCTTGGGTCGGCCCCCCGCCCACGGAGCCCGAAGTCTGGAGGCGATCCAGGTCGTCTTGGATCTGTTGCCGGGTGCGGCTCACTGTTCCTCGCATCAACATGGATCCGGCGAAGCCACCTGCTGTGCCTCGCCCCATGAGCGACTCTTCGTCCCCGAAGTGCAGACGGATCCGGACGTACGCCACGTCGCCGCGTGTCTCTTTCGGCAGAAGTGCGACCTCCATGCCGTTTGAGAGCTCGAAGCGAGTGGTGCGGGCTTCGATGTTATCCGGTGAGGGGTCGAACCCCTCGCCCTGGGCGACCGCTTCGCCGCCTGTATACCCGTCGAGCATCGCAGCGATGTCGGGCATGTCGGGAATGTCTGCTCGGTCCGGATTCTCAGTCGGGTAGAACAGACCGACGGTGCGGTTGTCAGGCTTGATGTATGCCTGTGCCACGCGGTTCACGTCGTCTGCCGTGATTTGCTCGACGCGGTCGCGGTGGAGGAAGAAGAGGCGCCAGTCACCCATCGACGACCATTCGGACAGTTGGAGCGCGATCCCCGAGGACGAATTGAAAGCTTGACGCATTCCGTTCATGAGTGCCGTCTTGGCTCGGTTGACTTCTTCGCCGGTGATCGGGCTCTGGAGCACGCCCTCTACGGTCGCGTTCATTTTACCGAGAGCGTCGCCGAGGTCGTTTTCCGTTGGAACTACTGCGAACGTGAGAAGCGGACCTGCCTCGCGAAGCTGGAATGCCGAAGCCCCAGAAGCAGTGGCGATCTGGGTCTCGACCATGGCTTTGTAGAGGCGCCCCGACGGGGTGTCGCCCAAGATGAACGAGAGCACCTCGACCGCTGCGAAGTCCGGGTGTGACCCCGGCGGGACGTGGTACGAGCTGGTCGCGAACTGGATTTCACCCGAGCGTCGAAGCGTGACCCGACGCTCCCCGTCCTGAATGGGTTCCGCAGTGTAGGTGGGGTATAGCGTATTGCTTCCCGTCCGATCTGGAGTCGGGATTGCTCCGAACTTTTCAACCACGAGGCTGAGTGCCAGTTCGGCGTCGAAGTTGCCCGCCACGACCAGCATCGCGTTGTCGGGCTGGTAGAATTTCCGGTAAAACGCCTGAAGCCGTTCGATTGGCACACCTTCGATATCGGAGCGAGCTCCGATCGTCGACTTCCCGTAGTTGTGCCAGAGATACGCGGTTGAGAGCGTCCTTTCAACGAGGATGCCAAGAGGGTTGTTCTCGCCAGACTCCATCTCGTTGCGCACCACCGTCATCTCGGAATCGAGGTCCTCGCGCTCGACGCGTGAGCTGACCATCCGCTCTGACTCGAGGTCAATCGCCCATTCCAGATTGTCATCGGAAGCGGGGAATATCTCGTAGTAGTTCGTTCGGTCAAAGATCGTGGTCCCGTTCGGCTGCGCCCCTCGTTCATTGAACTCCTGAGGGATGTCCGGGTGGTTCGGCGTGCCCTTGAAGAGCAAATGCTCAAGGAGGTGCGCCATCCCCGTCTCACCGTACCCCTCGTGTCGTGAGCCAACGAAGTACGTGACGTTGACCGTGACCTGCGGCTTGCTGGCGTCAGGGAAAAGCAGCACACGCAGGCCGTTGTCGAGCCGGTATTCGGTGATGCCTTCAACAGAGGTGACGGGTTCGAGACTTGCCGCGCTCTGCTGAGCAACGATCGGGGTGGGGACCGCGGCGACGGCTGTCGCGACCAGCGCACCCTGCAAAGGACGGGGAAGTCGGAAAGTCATTCTGGTCATGCTCCTCAGGCGGGGTCCTCTGCCCTGAGTGGGGCAGTTTTTAGTCTACCCGCAGAGGGCGCACTCTGTTCAGTCGGATGCACATCTATCGTCGGATGGCTTTTCTCAGTATACGTGTGCGACACCATTCACCAGGGAGGCTTCGCGACGCACCGAAGGCCTTGTCCTGTCTCTCTTTTTCGTGAACAATGTCCGAAGATCGACCCGACACCGCTGGTGTCGCAGAAGAGCCTCTTCTCTCGAGTAGAGAAGGCTCGGTTCTTTTACTCACGTTGAACCGCCCCGAACGCCTCAATGCCGTGAGTCTGCCGATGTACCGCCGCATCGAGGCTGAGATTCGGACCGCTGACGCCGAGAAGATCGTGAAGGACGTCACGCATCGGGTTCTCCCGATCACCGAGGGAGATATCTCTGAGATGCTGACTGATCTCCGGATCTTCCCCTTGTTGGACGGAGCCCGAGGGCGGCCGAAAGGGGATTTTGCGGCTGTGGTGGCAGCAGCAGCAGTGAGTAATTGCCTCATCGCACACCCGAGTGTCGTGGAGGTCGAAGTAAATCCTCTCTTCGTATACGCCGAGGGAGCGCTGGCCGTCGACGCTCGCCTGTTCGTCAGCCCGCCGGATCCTTCGTAGACTGACGATGAACAGCTAATCCTGAAATAAGAATCGACATGACTACACGCGCATTGACCCTACTCGTATCTCTGATTCTTCTGGTCGCGACCAACGTCGCTGCGCAGGATCGGACGATTCTCATTCGAAATGGCCGTGTCCTAGACGGCAGTGGAAATCCGTGGGTTTATGCAGATGTACTGATTCGCGGCGACCGCATTGAGGCCGTGGGGAAGCTTGGAGATGTGCAGGCTGATGAGGTCATCGACGCCGCCGGTCTTTATGTGACGCCGGGATTTATCGACACGCACTCCCATGCTGGCCCGGGGCTCGCGTCTCCTGGCCTGAGTCATGGAGAGCCCCTCTTGGCCATGGGCCTCACTACGATCTTCGCCAATCCGGACGGGGGTGGCTCGTCGGACCTTGCCGGCCAGAGATCGGAGCTTCTTGAGGACGGCCTCGGGGTGAATGTCGCTCAGCTGGTGGGCCATGGCTCGGTCCGGGGGGAGGTCATGGGGTCTGCTGACCGGCATGCAACGCCAATGGAACTCGAGCGCATGAAGGCCATCGTCCGCGATGGAATGGAGGAGGGCGCATGGGGCCTGTCCTCTGGGACGTTCTACGTTCCCGGGAATTACGCTCCTCCGGAAGAAATCGAGGAGTTGGCGAAGGAAGTTGCTCCCTTCGGTGGATCATACACGAGCCACTATAGGGATGAGTCGACATACAGCGTGGGCCTTATTGCCGCGGTGGACGAAGTCATCAACGTTGGGAGGGTAGCGGGCATCCCCGCAGTGCTCACCCACGTGAAGGCCCTCGGACCGTTTGTGTGGGGTTACGGCGAAGCGATCGTTCAGCGTGTGGAGCGCGCCCGGGCAGAGGGTGTGCAGGTCTTCGCCGACCAGTATCCGTACACGGCGTCGGCTACCGGGCTTGAGCCGGCTCTGTTGCCCCGCTGGTCTCAGTCGGGTGGACGCGACTCACTCCTGGTACGGATGGCGGACCCCGAGACGATGGCCCGGATCCGAGAGGGCATGGTCGAAGGACTCGCGCGCCGCGGCGGAGCAGATCGTATCCAGTTCCGGCGCTACCGGGTCGACGAGTCGATCGAAGGTCGACTGCTGAGTGACCTTGCGGAGGAACGAGGCCAGGACCCGATCGATACCGCGATTGATCTCATCCGAGCTGGGAGCGTCAGCATCGTGTCCTACAACATGAGCGACGCTGATGTCGAAACGCTCATGGCGCAGCCGTGGACCATGACCTCATCCGATGGGGACTTGGTGCCAATGGGTGAGGGCGTCCCACACCCGCGTACGTACGGGGCGTTCGCTCGGAAGATCCGACTGTACGTGAAGGAGAAAGGCACAGTCACGCTGTCCCAGGCCGTGCGAAGCATGACATCCATGCCTGCTCAAGTATTCGGAATGCAGGACCGAGGCATGATTCGCCCCGGGATGATCGCCGACGTTGCCGTGTTCGATCTAGACAAGGTCCGTGATGTGGCGGAGTTCACGGACCCGCACCACTACTCTGAAGGCATGGTCCATGTGCTGGTGAACGGTGAGGCCGCGATCAAGGACGGCACGTTTACCGGAGCCCGACCGGGTCGAGTCCTGCAGAAGAGGAGTCGAGGAATCTCCTAGAGACCTTCGGCTAGTTGCCCCAGCGGAACCCCGAGGGCTTGTTCTTGTCGTCTTGCACGTCCGAGTCACCCCACTGAGAGCTTTGTGGGGCAGGCTTGCTGGGCGTCCTGGGACCCCCCCGCCCAGCGAAGCCCGACCGGCCGCGCTTTGGGCTGTCCGCGCCTGGTTCGTCGTCGGAGAACCGGAATCCAGATGGGTGTGATGGTGGTGTCGGGAGGGGCGGGAGCTCTTCGGTTTGTTTCCAATCGAAGCCCATGTTCTCCCCAGTCTCATCGGCACCCCAGTGGAACCCCGAGTCATGTGCGATCTGGTGCCCCGGGACGTATTCGGGACCGGTGCGACCCACGCCCTGCCATTCGCAGTCGGCGCACCAGCGAAGTGTCAGCCAACGAGTCATCGGACGGAGCCACAACGGTGCCACAATCCCTTCGGTGCGGTTGGTGCATTTCGGGCAGAACTGCGCCGTCGGGAATCGCTTTAGCCAGGACACCAGAATGGCGGCCCAAGTAGCGACGAGAAGAGTCGCCAGGGTGGTTGAAAGCATGACGTGTGAGAAGGGCCTGAGAAGAAGGACTAGTAAAGGATACGCGCGCTGCGCACGCTATCGCCAGGAAAAATGCGTTGCTAGGATTGCGACAGTCATCCCCCAGCGAGGAATCACCAGTTGAGCGACATAAGACGCTTTCTTGAAAAGCACTACCGCCACTTCAATGCGCGCGAATTGGTGGAGGCCGCGAAGGCCTATGAGGAGCACGTCGATGCCGGCGGGAAGATGATGGTGACCCTTGCGGGTGCCATGTCGACGGCGGAGCTCGGCATCATCCTCAGTCGCATGATTCGAGCTGGAAAAGTGCACGCGATTTCCTGCACCGGCGCGAATCTCGAAGAGGACGTCTTCAATCTGGTAGCCGCACAGGAGTACGAGATCGTCCCGTCTTGGAGAAGTCTCTCAGAGGGGGACGAACAGGCTTTGTACGATCGGGGCATGAACCGAGTCACCGACACGTGCATTCCCGAGACGGTCATGCGCAACATCGAAGGACGGCTCGTCGATTGTTGGCAGCGCGCCGCCTCCGCCGGCGATCGAAAGACACCTGCCGAATTTCTTTTCGAAGTCCTAGATGACCCGACGCTGTCAGAGCACTACCAGGGGGATCCTGCACATTCTTGGATGTTGGCTGCCAAGGAGATGGACATTCCTGTGTTCGCCCCTGGCTGGGAGGACTCCACGACGGGTAACATCTTCACGGCGAATGTGATGGCGGGGAATGTGGCGAACCATACGTGTGTGAAGTCGGGCACGGAGCAGTTTCAGGCCTTGATCGAATGGTATGAGCAGCATCATGGAGGCGGGGCGCACCCGTCGGTCGGCTTCTTCCAAATTGGAGGAGGCATCGCCGGTGACTTCGCGATCTGCGTTGTGCCTTGCATCATTCAGGACCTGCAGCGCGAAGTCCCGTTCTGGGGGTATTTCTGTCAGATCACGGACGCACAGCCATCGTACGGTGGGTACTCCGGCGCCCCGGCGAATGAGAAGATCACCTGGGGAAAACTCGATCCGTCCACGCCCAAGTTCGACATCAACTCAGATGCCTCCATCGTTGCGCCGTTGATCTTCGGGTACGTGTTGGGCGACTAGCCTGCTTCAGCAAGGAGCAGAAGTTGGTCCGCTCTGAGCGCCCCGACCAAGGCCTGTTCGACGCCATCGCGGCCCCAGGTCACGACGGGCAACTCGGTCCCCTGAGGGCCTCGGACAGGGATGGCGCCCGCGCCCGGGCACCTTCTCGGGGGACGACGTAGTGAGAAATAGCGGCGCCGTCCTTTCTCGTAGACGATCATTGCGCCGCGCCGCCCCTCGGCGGAGGTGCCCCCCTGGTCGCCGGCACACGGGTGCCGAACCAGGGTCGCGTCGAGGGACGTGCTGGACACCACGCCGAGTTGCCCCTTCTTCGCGACGGCCTTCGCTAGCGTCCAACTCGAGACCGCGTCCACTTGGTCCTAGGAGATGGGGCCTGCCAGGCCCGCTTCTGCCACGACCAGCATGAGGGCACGTTGGATCGCGAGGTGTCCGTCGCGATTGATCCAGTACTCTTCCGGTGCGTGACCTGCGCCGCCGATGCCACCCCTGCCGATCGTGATCGCCGGGATGCCCAAGGAGATGGGGATGTTCGAGTCTGTCGATGAACGGGACAGCTCACCCTGCACTCCAAAGAGCGCCGTTGTGGCCAGCGCTCGTTGGACCAACGCAGCCGACGGGTCTCCTTCTCCACTCGGGCGATCCCCGATCTTGGCGGGGTCCAAGGTCAGAGCCGGTCCGTCACGCCGAAGTTCGTTTTCTTCGGCCAGGCCACGCTCCATTGCCGTGAGAAACGCGCGTTCGATAACGGCGAGACTCTCCGGGCTGACGGAGCGCATGTCGACTTCCATCCACGTCTCGAATGGGATCGAATTTACGGAGGTGCCGCCGCCCATCCGTCCGACGTTGTAGCTAGTGCGGGGCCCGCTCCGCGTGAGTGTGTCGGCGGCGTTCTGAAAATGGCGTACCGCGCGACTCATCGCGTGGGCTGGATTGGCGAGCCCGAACGCCCCCCAAGAATGCCCTCCTGGGCCCGAAAACGTGGCGCGATATCGGACTGAGCCGAGACCCATCGTTACGAGCCGGGCCAGGCCACCCCCGTCTACATCAATCCACACGTCTGGGGCGTCCGCGCCGTCCCGAAAGATGTGTTTCATGCCTCGGAGGTCGCCGAGGCCTTCTTCTCCTACGACCCCGACGAAGATGACGTCCTCGTTCGTCTCGATTCCTGCGTCTTCCATCGCCCGCAATACCGTGAGGACCACCACGAGCCCGCGTGTATCGTCTCCGATGCCGGGAGCATAGAGAGTGTCGCCCCGTTGCCGGACCGTGACGTCGGTGCCCTCCGGAAAGACTGTGTCGAGGTGTCCGCCGAATCCGATAGTGCGCGTGCCCGTTCGTCCCTTCCGGAGACCGATCACATTGCCGACCTCGTCGGTCCACACTGAGTCGGCTCCGAACTCACTCAGCAACTCGGCATAACGTCGACCACGAACTTCCTCCATGAACGGCGGTGCCGGGATTTCGGTCAGCTCGATGAGTCGTTCTATCGACCAGGCGTCAAGCGCCTCGACCAGTCCCATGGCTGCCCCGATCACGGGTGCGGCGGCGAGCTGGCGGGCCTCGTCCGTGTATTGCTGGGACGCGGTCTGGGCGGAGAGGGCTGTGGCGGACGCTACGCAGACTGAGCAGACTGCGAGTGATCGGATAGTGCTGAGCACGAGAAAAAACTCCGTTGGTCGAGGTGAACTCGAAAGTTTTGTGCCCGGACTCTGTCCGGCAAGCCCACTGGGTGTAGTTCTAGTACGCCTCGATCCCTCTCCGGAAACGCCGGGCATCGGCCATTCGGGAGGTTCCGCCCAAGAATCGGATTCGATTCACCTCGAACGTCACTCGGAAGATCGGCGAGCCATCATGTCCGACCGGAAAGACGATCTCCGGCCGCCAAATGGTCCGGGACTCGGCGGGGAGTGCGATCCTCAGCCCAAAGCCGACGCTTCCGACCCAGTCGGTGTCCGCACCGTACGGAGCATCTCCTTTCCAGACCTGGCCCGCGTCAGCGAACAACGTCGCTCCCAAGCCGAGCGTCCTCCAGGAAGGCCAGCCGAATTGGATGCGATCCTCCAGCACCAAGAGAAGGCGGGTACCTCCAGGGTGCTCGTCGTCCCGTAGAGATCGAACTCCCTCCCGGCCACCGAGTGACAGCTGAAACGGCATGGTAGTTCGCCAGCCCCCTCCCATGGACGCCTTAAAAAAGATCGTCTGATTGCGCAGCCAATCAGCTCTCGCCCACAGTGCGAGGTCGATCTCGCCGAGAAGGTCTCGCCAGTCGCCCTTCGAGTATCCAGCCTCCCAGGTAGTCGAGAACCTGATGATGGATTGGCGGGCAGGTACGGTCAGCGTGGAGTGCCACCTGGCATATGTGTCGTCTGCATCAGGGACTCCTTCGGGAACGAAGATTCCTAGGGAGCGACCAATAGTGAGTCCGCCAAGGAACCCGAGGGGAACCACTTCTCGCTCCCGTACGGCGTCGAGCCCCACGTATTCCTGGTAGCGATAGCGACGGGTGCCCACATGGAGCGCGAGGCGCGTTGCTCCGCGCCCACCGACTTGGCGCATGACATCGTCCGAAAGGCTGGCCTCGCCAGTCGTCGCCCCACCGAAATCTTCATTCAAGACCAGTTCGGGCGCTCCAATCTGCTCAATGATCGTTCGATCCAGGCTTAGCCCCAGGATCCAAGATTTGCCCGGATCTCCTAGTCGAGTCGCAGCGGCGAGTTCGAAGTTGTTCCGCCTCATCGGGACCAGAACATGAGAAACGGCTTCGGCCCCACCCGTCGTGAAGCTGAAAAAGCGAGTGTCCCGATCGATGGTTTCCGAGCCGGAAAATCGATTGGTCTCCCCAACGAAGCCCGCGTTGATCTGTTGGAAGAAGGATGACCCTCCTCGGCTGCGACCCACTCGTGCCTCGGCGTCTGTTCGCCCGAAGAAACGGGGGGTGAAGAGCCGGACGTTCTGATCACGAACCTCCCGCCGCTCTCGGTGTGTCACCTCGGCGCTTATGCCGTTCCCGAGAAAGTTCTCCTCGGTGGCCTGAAATCGTTCGATGTTCAGCCCGTCGTCATAGGAGAAGCCGAGGTCGATTTGAGTCGACCATTCATCTCGCGTGACGACGTGGACGATTTTGCCGACCCCGATTGAGTCGGTTGCGGTAACGCGAGCTTCCCCGAGGAAGGGGTATTGGTCCAGGAGGCGTTGTGACTCCGACAAGAGGAAGGGGTCGAAACAGTCGCCTTCCTCGAACACCAGCTCTCGTCGGATGAACGATTTCGTCGTCTCGATGTGGAGTAGATTGGCAGTTCTGAAGACCCACCGGAGCAGGCGAGGTTGGTCTTGGGTCGTGGGATAGATCGACTGGTTGTCGATCGATATACGCTGGATGATGCCTTCCGAGCACACCGGAGGATGGGCGTCCTGACTCCAAGCGGGCATCGCTGCCGCGAGAAGGACGAGCAGTGTAAGGCCGGAGGTCCGGAGGAGAAGTTGGATCATGATCTGGGTTAAGGTGAGGTGTTCAACGTATAAACGATCTGGGCCCTGGATGTTGCGCGTTCGTTTTGTCGTGCTCCGGTGGGGAGGCGTCGGACGCTCCAAGAATCTCACACAGTGGGAATTCCCATTAGCTTTAAGGGCTATACACCCGAACGATACGCGCCGTCCACATAGTGGTGCCTGTAGGTCATAACTATGCCAATCCGCAATATCGCGATCATCGCACACGTCGATCACGGAAAGACCACTCTCGTTGACCAGATGTTCGGTCAGGCAGGGGTCTTCCGTGAGAACCAGGCCGTCCAAGAGCGCGTGATGGACTCCAACCCGCTCGAGCGTGAGCGCGGGATCACCATCCTCGCCAAGAATACAGCTGTGCAGTGGAACGACGTGAAGATCAACATCGTCGACACACCGGGACACGCCGACTTCGGTGGTGAGGTCGAACGCATCCTCCGCATGGTGGACGGCGTCGTTCTTCTCGTGGATGCTGCGGAGGGTCCGATGCCGCAAACCCGCTTCGTGACGCGTAAGGCTCTGGATCTCGGCATCCTGCCCATGGTGGTGATCAACAAGGTCGATCGTCACGATTCGCGGCCGCACGAAGTGCACGACGAGGTACTCGAGCTCTTCATGGATCTCGAGGCGACCGACGAGCAGCTCGACGCTCCGTTCCTGTATGCGGTAGGCCGTGACGGCTGGGCATCTGAAAGCCCGGAGGCGACTGGGGGAGACCTCAAGCCACTTTTCGACAAGATCGTCGAGTACTTCCCGGCTCCCCAGGTGGACCAGAACGGGCCGTTCCAGATGCTCGTGTCGACGCTCGACTACTCGTCCTATGTCGGCCGGATCGCCATTGGGCGCATCGAGCGAGGCACTGTGCAGGTGGGAGAGCGCGTGGCGCTTCTCGCGCTCGGGGAACACGGCATGGTCGTGGACGGCTCCCAGGCAGAAGAAGCCCGTGTTTCGAAGCTCTACACCTTCAGTGGTCTGGATAGGATCGAGGTCGAGGAGGCGAAGGCGGGGGACATCGTTGCCCTGGCGGGACTCGACGGGGTCGAGATCGGCAAAACCGTCACCGATCCGGAGCACCGGGACCGCATGATGGGCATCGCGGTGGAGGAGCCGACGCTGTCGGTCGATTTTACCGTGAACAACTCTCCGTTTGCTGGACAGTCCGGAAAGTTCGTGACGACGCGGCAGGTCCGTGAGCGTCTCGTTAAGGAGCTGGAGCGCAACGTCTCGCTTCGGGTCGAGAATACCGATCAGCCGGACACATTTACGGTCAGCGGCCGTGGTGAACTCCACCTTACGATTCTCATGGAGACGATGCGCCGCGAGGGCTTCGAGTTCCAAGTGTCGCGTCCGCGCGTCATCACGAGAAAGCACGAGAGTGGTGAACTGCAGGAGCCGTATGAGGAGGCCGTGGTCGAAGTGCCGGCAGATTTGGTCGGCACCGTGATCGAAAAGCTTGGTGGTCGGAAGGGTGAGATGACCGAGATGCGCCCCATGGGTGATTCCGGCACGACGCGCCTCCGTTTCCGAATCCCGGCTCGCGGACTCTTCGGGTATCGCTCTGAGTTCATGACGGACACCCGCGGCGAAGGCATTCTGCACCACCAGTTCCACGCGTGGGGCGGTTGGGCTGGCCCGCTAAAGGGTCGCTCACGAGGCGTGCTCGTCGCGGACCGTTTGGGTAAGTCGGTCGGCTTCGCGCTGTTCAACCTTCAGGATCGCGCAACGATGTTCGTCCCGCCGGGTGTCGACTGCTACGGCGGTATGATTGTCGGTGAGAACGCACGTTCGGACGACATGGACGTCAACGTGAGCAAAGAGAAGAAGCTCACGAACATGCGCACCACGTCATCCGATGAGAACATCAAGCTCGAGCCGCCACGTCAGCTTACGCTGGAGTTAGCGCTCGAGTTCATCGAGGACGACGAGCTCATCGAGGTTACGCCGGACAGCATCCGTCTTCGGAAGCGCGTGCTCGATCCGAACATGCGTAAGAAGGCGGCCAAGAAGGTGAGCCAGCTGGCGTAATGAGTTAGCCGGACACCCCGTGGCACACGGTGCCGGAGGACTCGCCGCTCTGCCACCAAACGAGGTGAATGCCTCCCTGTGCATCGATTCCGACTTTGGTCTGCTGGCCGAAGAATGTTCCGTCGGGGGCCGTGAATGTCGCGACATCGGTCGCCGTCCCGTTCGTGACCCGAACGACGCGCATGGACCGGTGCGTCTGAGCCGTGATCACTCATCCACGGCCTCGTCGATTGGGGCGACTGGTCCGGTGTCACCCCCGCATCCGTAGGCTGCGACCAAGACTGCTACTGCCACTCTCCACCCGATCGACCTCATTCTGTGCACCCATTTCGAATGTGAACCGTGACCCGCTCCGTGAAGCGCAAACCATTGGCTGCTCAGCCTGGTTCCAGGTCGGTTGCAACACCCGGACCGGGGCCCTACGATCGCGGCACTGACTCATTCTGAGGGTGTCCAATGAACGTGAACACGGCCCGTGGCCTCCATCGATCTGCTCGCTCGTTCCTAGCTGCCGCGGTCGTCGCAGCAGTGCTGGCTCCCGCCGCCCAAGCTCAGGTGGCGTGGTCCCCGGCTGAGGAGGGGTATCCACGCACTGCCGCGGAGTTGAATGGGTTCACGGCGCACACTCGGCACCTAGAGATGTGGGACTACTTAGAGTCGCTTCGAGCGGCGTCTACCGAAATGCGCCTGGGGACGTATGGCGAGACTCGGCAGGGTAGAGAGTTAGCCTACGCCGTCTACAGTCGTCCGCTGGTGAGTGAGCCCTGGGAAGCATGGGCGCTCGGCCGGCCGATCGTCGTCCTGGCGGCGAACGTCCACGGCGGCGAGCGGACCTTCAGAGAGGGCTTGCTGGTTCTGATGCGCGACTTGGCCACGCCGGGCACCGCAGCCAACGACCTCCTCGACGAGGTGACGATCGTGATTGCGCCGCAGATCAATCCGGATGGATTCGAGGCGTCTGAGTTCGGTTCTCGTGGCAATTCGTGGGGCATCGACATGAACCGCGACTACGTGAAGCTCGAACAGCCCTCGATCGCCAACTACATCGCGAATGTGATCGGCGCATGGCGTCCGCACATGTTCGTTGATGGCCACAACGGTGGTTCGCGGCCGTACAACTTGAACTACCAGTGTCCCAGTCATGCGGATCCAGCACCGGAAATCTCTCTCCTCTGCGACCAGGAGATCTTCCCAGCGATCGATGCCAAGTTGGAGGCGGAGGGCTACAAGTCCTTCTACTACACCGGCGGTGATGAGTACCAGTGGCGTGTTGGTGGATCACAGGCGCGCATCGGACGCAACTACGGCGGCTTCGTGAATTCGGTCGGGATCTTGTTCGAGGCGCCGAGTCAGCTCCTCGAGGTCGGGGCCCGCGCCGGGTATCTCGGTTATTTGGCCGTTGTCGAGTATGCGGCTGAACATGGGGATCGCCTCACCTCTGTCATTGATGCCGCGCGGGCCGAGACGATCGCGATGGGCGCTGAGCCACGCGGTGACATCACCGTAGCGATGGAGTACGGGCCGGAAGATTACACGGTCGACTACGAGCTCGTGCCTAATGGCGGGCGCGGTATCCCTCCGGGTGATCCGGTAGAGATTCAGCAGGTCACCGGCGCCCAGATCATGAAGAAGCCCGTCGTGCTGGCGACCCGCGAGCGTCCATGGGCCTACCTGCTCCCTCGTGAAGCGAAAGATGCGGTCGCGATGTTGCGACGACACGGAATCACGGTCGAGCAACTGAGCCAGACGACGTCCCTGGAGGTCCAGGCGTACACCGTCGCCGGGGTCACCCACGAACGGGCCTACAATCATGCAGCGGCTACCAAGGTCGAAGTGGGTGAGGTCCTGACGATCCAAGAGACGTTCCCCGCCGGCACGTATGTCGTTCCCACCGCGCAGTACCTGGGCCGCTTGGTTGCGCACATGCTCGAGGTCGAGACCGAGGACAACGTCGTGTACTGGAATACGATGGACGGATGGATTCCGAGGGAAGCGACTCCCGCTGGTCGGGGCAGGGGTGGACGCGGCGGCGGGCAGGCGCAGGCTGCCAGGCCTCCCTTTGTGCCGATCTATAAGGTGATGGCACCAGTGGCTCTGGGGACGCGAGTGATCCGGTAGCTGGTTCGGCGCGAGCCGCCCGTGCACCGCGGTGCGGTTGGGTCGCGTGGCTCGGTGCTGGCTGGGGACCCTAGCAAGCCGGGCTCGCGCCCGAAGCACACTCACATCAACGCCGCGGGATCGCTGGTATGCCGCCCTTGGCAATGACTTCCAGCACCCGTTCGGATTTGGTACGGAGAAGGTCATATTTCTGCTTCGCTCCGCGGGATCGCTGGCCGGGCGCTTTCATTGATGGAGTCGCAGTGGACGATCAGAGATTTCAGATGGCTCCGACCTTCGAGCGTTATCTCGAGGTCGTCGAGAAGAACAAGGATCTCTGGCGCGGCGTGTACGATCGTGTCCGACTACCGGACGACTTGGTCGCGGAAGCCCGGACCATTCCCGGAGATTGGTATCTGGTCGCGCTGTCGGAGGACTGGTGCGGTGACGCGGTGAACACACTTCCTGTGATCGCGCGTCTCGCCGATGAATCGGGATGGGACTTGAGAGTTATGTCGCGAGACGACAACGATGACCTGATGGACTCACACCTGACGAACGGACGTGCTCGCTCGATTCCAGTCGTGATCATCTACGACGACGACTTCAACGAGATCGGGTGGTGGGGCCCCCGGCCGGGGGAGATCCAGGCGTGGCTCATGGATGAAGGACTCTCCATGCCAACGCCGGAGCGTTATAAGCACGTTCGGCGTTGGTACGTGAAGGATCGTGGACGGAGCACACTTCAGGAATTGCTCGGTCTCTTGAATCGAGTTGCGTAGCACGATTGCTCTGCGGCAACACACGGCAGACTTTGCGGGGTCCGGATCGTTCGGTCCGGGCTTTTCGCGTTCTTCTACGATGTATGTCTGACTCGATCGATACCCACCCGACCGAAACTGAAAACACGCCGGACGACTCGCACGAGCTCAAGTCCGACGCGACACGTGTACCCGTCAATCGCGCGGGGATCTTCGTGCTCGCATTCGCGTCTGGCTTCGCTGTCCTCACCATCGAAATTGCTGGCGCTCGACTGATCGCCCCGGTGTTTGGTTTGTCGGCGGTACCTTGGACTGCGGTAATTGGAGTGATCCTAACCGCCCTCGCCTTCGGAAGTCATCTAGGTGGGCGGTTGGCGGATGCCGGGAAGGTGCCATTGGCGGCGGTGCTCATGGTCGCCGCGGTCACTGCCGCGCTCCCCATCGTCGGAGCGAGCTTTCCCTGGATGGCTCGAGGTGTCCTCGGTTTCATTCCCGGCGCGGTGGTGAGCGCCTTGTTCCTCTTTGCACCGTCGGTTTTGTGCCTCGGGGCCGTAGTGCCCTATCTGGTGCAGGCCGACACGCATGACCTGGGCAAGGTAGGACGACGGGCTGGCGACGTGAGTGCGGCGGCCACAGCAGGGTCGATCCTGGGATCCTTCATGACCGGCTTTGTTCTCCTGCCCATGTTCCCGCTACCGGTCCTCATGGGCCTGACTGCTGTGCTGATTCTCTTTCTGGCTGGCCTTGCTGGGGCCGTGCTCGGAAAGCGTGTTCCAACCCAATTTTTGGTGTTGACGGCGCTCGGCGTGGGGACGTTGGCCGCCGCTGTTTCCCAACTTCCTGTGGACACGTTACTGAAGAAGCAGACCCTGTATTCGTCGGTCGCGGTTACAGAGCGGAACTGGGGTGATGGGGGCGGTGCCGTACGCGAGTTGTGGCAAAATGGCGGGTCCTCGTCTGCTGAGTACGTCGAGTCCGGGGCTCCGGCGCACTCCTATGCTCTGGCCAGCCTTCAGATTCTCCAGCCGGTGATGAATCGAGTGGAGTCGGCGCTGGTCTTGGGCGGGGCTGCGCTGTCGCTTCCCGTCGCGCTCGAGCGCGCACATCCGGGTATGCGAATCGACGTGGTCGAGATCGACCCGGCGGTGACAGAGTTGGCGGAGGAGTATTTTGCGTTCCGCCAGGTCGACTACCCGACCATCCGAGTCATTCACGACGACGCACGAGTGTTCATGCGGTCAAGTGACACCAGGTATGATCTTGCCTACCTCGATGTGTTCGACCATCTGCTCACGGTTCCGTGGACGATGGTGACCGAGGAAGCTCTGCGTGCGATGTCCGAACGGCTCGGACCTGAGGGCCTCTTCATGGCGAATGTGTTGTCGCCGCTCAGCGGGGCCGGAACCGCCTTCCTTGAACGATTCACCTATACGCTCGAGTCGGTCTTTCCGGAGGTCCGCATTTACCGCGCGAACCCGGGATACGGTCTGCATGTGACGCAGAACCTCATCATAGTGGCGGCGAGTCAGCGCTCGACATTACCCGGAGGCGAGTGGGTTGAGGCGCCGGTCGCTTCTGTTGGACCACCGCTGACTGATGCTTGGGCCCCAGTCGAGTACCTTCAGGCAAAGATCTTCTTGGAGGGATTGGGATGGGAATGAAGTCGTTCAACCTCTTGGCCGAAGCCGAAGCCCTCACGACGCTCTGGTCTCCCAAGGTCATCGGGCGTGTAAACGACTCCTTCGTGAAGGTCGCGAAGGTGCAAGGGGAATTCGTCTGGCATGCCCATGAGCATGAAGATGAGATGTTCCTCATCCTCAAGGGGCGACTGCGCATCGAGATGGACGAGGGTCCTATCGAACTCGGAGCCGGTGACGCGTTTGTCGTACCGAAGGGCATGCGGCACAATCCTGTCGCTCAAGAAGAGTGCTGCCTCGTGCTGATCGAGCCCGTAGAGACGACACACACGGGAGACGTGGTGACCGAGCGAACGAAGTCTATCGAAGAACAACTGAGAGGGGACTGAGGCGATGTCGCTGATTTACAAGGATGGAGTTCCAGGCAACAAACATCCACTCAACGTTGTGGAGGTGGGTGACGATGCCGTGGCTAGTGTCGACCGCGTTGAGAGACCACCGCTTTTTGAAGTGTACATGCGCATGGCCGAGGAATTGGCGAAGCGGTCTACGTGTGCTCGGCTACAGGTGGGTACCGTGCTGACCGATGCGAACCTGGAACACGTCGTCTCGATCGGCTACAACGGCAATGTCCGGGGTTTCCCCAACCGGTGCGATTCGGACGAGGCCGGCAAGTGCGGCTGTATTCATTCTGAGATGAACGCCCTGGTTAAGGCGCCGGGTGAGTTACGGGACAAGGTCGCCTTCCTCACCGCGAGTCCCTGTATCATGTGCGCGAAGCTGATGGTCCAAGCCAATGTGGCCTACGTCTTCTACCGCGAGACCTATCGGAATCCAGAAGGACTCGACGTATTGGACAAAGCAGGGGTTACGGCGGTGTGTTACACCCGCTGGAAGGACTCCTGGCGTTAGGGCGTTTTCGCCCGGTTGTTGCACGGGATCACAGCGATCGACGGAAGGCCTTCTTGGCTTCCAGCTTCAGGCGCTAGGCCGCCGGTTCGGAGCAGAAGCAGCGTTGCCACGATGCCCCACCGCACGAAGGCGTTCCGCCGTCGCCCGGCTCCGGGCTTTCCTCCGATGACTCCAATGTTGTGCTAGCAGGCTCTGTTCCGACTTGGACGAACGCCGTCCCGAGGGCCACCGGCAACCCGATGATCAAGAGGACGAGTGCCATTCCAGGGAGCCATTCCGGGAGGTTAGCTGTCTCGACCACGGTATCCACGACCTGGGGCGCACCCCATGATGCCGCGAGGTAAATCCCCAGGGCCTGCCACAGAGATCTGCGGTGGATTTCGTGGGGCAATTTCGGGGATTGGGCACGGCGGACATGCGGAGTTCGGGTGGGTTGCGGAGAACATGCGGGTGCCACGAGCGATCCTACAAAGGAGCGCGCTGACAACTGGTAAACATCGGCCTCCTCGTTAGCTTCCTCGGACCTTCCTTATGCCGATTCTTGACACGAATGCCCCCCACGCGCGGAGCATATTCTTTGAGCCAGACCGCTTCTGACGGTAGCGAGACTCCCTTCGGTCGCTTCTTCCTCCCTGGTCCGACGGAGGTCCGCTCCGATGTCCTCGCGGCCCAGACTAAGGCGATGATCGGACACCGAGGGCCTGGTATCCAGGAAGTGATGGGGCCACTCCAAGAAGGCCTCAAGCAGGCGTTCTTTACGGCCCGGCCCGTCTTCATCTCTAGCTCTTCAGCGTCTGGCCTTATGGAAGCTGCGGTTCGGAATGGAGCTTCCAGCCGCGTGTTGTCGCTCGTGAATGGGGCCTTCAGTCAGCGCTTCGCTTCGATCGCGGTGGCGTGTGGACTCGAAGTAGACGAGGTCTCCGTTCCGTGGGGCGAAGCCCACGATCCCTCCGCTGTCGCGACTGCCCTCGAAGGTGGTGACTACGACGCGGTCACAGTGGTGCATTCGGAGACCTCAACCGGCGCGCTCAACGACCTTCCAGCCATCTCTACCGTTGTGAAGCAGCATGCAGACACGCTTTTGCTGGTCGATTCAGTCACAGGGTGCGGTGGGGCCGAGCTTCGCACTGACGCATGGGGGCTCGACTTCGTTCTGACGGGGTCACAGAAGGCGCTCGCGCTTCCACCCGGCCTGTCGTTCGGTGTCGCGTCTGAGGCGATGATGGAGCGTTCGGCTTCTGTAACTGGGAAAGGCTTCTACTTCGACTTGGTCGAGTTCCAGAAAAACATCGAAAAGCTCCAAACGCCTACGACGCCTGGCTTGAGCACGATGTATGCGCTTCAGGTCCAGCTCGATCACTTCGCGGAAGAAACCATGGAGGGCCGCTGGGCCCGCCACACCTCCATGGCCGAGCGCACACACGCTTGGGTTGCTGAGATGGCGGCCAATGGTCTGCCCCTCTCAGTCATGGCCCCGGAAGGGTGTCGCTCTCCCACGGTCACTGCGGTTCAGCTGGGCGAGGGATTGAGCGGACCCCCGATCGTGAAGGGGATGCGAGAGCGGGGCTGGGTGGTTGGTGGGGGCTACGGGAAACTGAAAGAGACGTCCATCCGAATCGGACACATGGGCGACCATTCGCTCGACGAACTGAACGAACTTCTCGAAGTATTGACCGAGGTGATCCTATGACGCCGACCTTCAAGGTGGTCGTGACAGACAAGGTGTCTGACACTGGCCTCGAGCCGCTTCGGGCAGACGCTCGTTTCGAAGTGATCAAGATCGACGATTCGTCTGACCCGGCCTTCGCCGAAGCTCTGAAGGATGCGCACGGCCTAGTCGTGCGGAGTGCGACCAAAGTCGGCGGGGAAATGCTCGCACAAGCGGAACACCTCCGAGTCATTGGCCGTGCCGGCGTAGGTGTCGACAACATCGACTTGGGGGCGGCCACGGAGCGGGGCGTAGCCGTTGTGAACGCTCCGGCGGGCAACACCGTCTCCGCGGCGGAACTCACGATGGCTTTGATCCTGTCGATGGTGCGAAAGGTCTCCGCGGCTGACGCGTCGATGCGCACCGGCGCGTGGGAGCGGTCGAGCTTCAAGGGGGTCGAGCTCCGAGGGCGGACACTGGGCCTCATCGGCGCCGGAAGGATCGGCGGTGAGGTGGCCCGCCGATGTGCAGCCTTTGGCATGAAGGTCATGGCGCATGATCCGTACCTGACCGCGGAGCGTGCTTCCGGTCTGGGCGTAAGCCGTGCATCGCTCGACGATGTCATCGAGAAGGCTGATGTGATCTCCCTTCACGTCCCGCTCACCGACGACACCCGTGGCCTGATCTCCACGGAAACGCTTGGACGCATGAAAGACGGTGTGTTCATCGTGAACGTGGCGCGCGGCGGTGTCGTCGACGAGGCGGCGCTCGCTCAGGCGCTTCACGACGGCCAGATCGCGGGTGCGGCCTTGGACGTGTACGAGAACGAGCCTCTTGAAGAGGGCAGTCCCCTTCGGGAGGCGCCCAACATTGTGCTTACCCCACACCTGGGCGCGTCGACGCCGGAAGCGCAGGAGCTCGTGGCCGTGGAAATCTCTCAAGCGGTGAGGGCCGCGTTGGCGGAAGGGGATCTCTCCCGGGCGCTCAACGCACCCGCCATCAGCGGTGATGCGCTGAAGGCGCTTATGCCGCTCTTCGAGCTCGGTCACAAGCTGGGTCGGCTTGCATGCGCTCTGGCGCCAGGTGGGATTACAGGAGTCGAAGTGCGTTACGGAGGTGAGTCGGATGAGGCTGTGCAGCCCCTCACGTCGTATGTCCTGGTCGGATTGCTCGAGAGGGTTCTCGGGCAGGATGTGGTGAACTTCGTGAGCGCTGCTCACCTAGCCCGTCAGCGGGGCATCGGGATTTCGAGGGCACAGCTCGCGAGACACAAATCGTACACCGAGTTCGTGGAAGTCATCATCAAGGGTGAGAGCCAAGACTTCAGCGTCGCGGGCGCCCTCCTCGGGGAGGGACACCCCCGCATCGTGAGAATCGAGAAGTACCACGTGGACATTGTGCCAAGCGGAGCGCTCATCGTGCTCAAGAACCACGATGTGCCTGGAGTCATTGGCCGGGTCGGCACCCTCCTTGGGAACCACGAGATCAACATCGGAGAGTACCATCAGTCACGGCTCTCCCGTGGAGGTGACGCGCTGGCGGCCATCGCGGTCGATGCGGACGTTGCACTCGATGTACGCGAAGCCCTGCTCGAACTTGAAGAGGTGTCCTCAGCAGTAGTGGCGCGGCTGGGTTAGGACATATCTAGTGATTCTATAGGCGGTCCGGATGGTTCTGGCCCGCAGCAGCCCAACCCGAGTGAATCGATGCTGAGCGATCTCTAGATCAAGAAATTGACCCGCCATTCCCAGGTGTACGACGTAGATGACGACGGCCAGATCGACGCCGGAGACTTCGAGCGGGTCGTGGAGAATGTTCGAATCCTGCGGGGAGAGCCCGATCACGGTGGAATGATCAGCAGAGCGGAACGGATGAGTGTCGCCGGTGAGTTCGATCGAGGAATCGACCCTGATGCTCCAGGAAACCTGCTCTTCGGGTCGTTCGGGATCTAAATCGCTCTGCCGCGTCGCGCGGCGAATAAGCCGACTAGCCGAAAGGGCGAGAGCTCTAGGGTTCGATCTGCTTCTGAAGTGCGTCTCTGATTATTTCGGCGGGGTGTTTCGCCTCTCTCCCGGTGCCGTCTGTGATCTGAGCACGGCAGCTCGTACCGGCAGCGACGATCGCTACGTCGGGGCCGGCCTCCCTAACGGCGGGGAGGACATCGAGCTCTCCGATCGCCATTGAGACCTCGTAGTGTTCTTCGTGATATCCGAACGCTCCAGCCATCCCGCAGCATCCCGACTCGATCAACTCGGCGTCGAAGCCAGGAATCCGGTTGAGTAGCCGTGCGGTGACGTCTGCGGACCCCGCCGCTTTTTGATGGCAATGTCCGTGGACCTTGGCGGACCCACTCTGTTGGACGAAGGGCAACGTGATGCCTGACTCCAGGTCGGCATCGATTGCCTCCTCGAAGAGGATCATGTTGTCCGCTACTCGACGGGCGTCCTCCGTGGGGATGAGGCGAGGAAGGTCTTCCTTGATGGTGTAAACACAGCTGGGCTCGAGGCCTACCACCGGTATCCCATTGGCAGCGTATGGCAGCATCGCGTCGATGACTCGGTGACCTTCCTCCCGTGCTTCGTCGAGTAGTCCGGCGCTGAGGTACGTGCGGCCGCAGCACAGAGGGCGACCTTTGGCCCGGACGCCGCCGGACGTTTGTCGGGTCTGGGAAAGCACGTCGAGGGCAGCCCGCGCGACCTCGGGCTCGAACCAACGCGTGAAAGTGTCGACGAAGAGTGCCACGGCGGGGAAGGCATCTCCCGGGCCGAGGGTGCCGTTGGCCTCACTCTTTCGCCAGGGGTGCGAGGACCACTTCGGAAGTGGGCGTCGCGAGGAAATTCCGAGCCGCGACTCGGCCAAGCCTCTAAGCAGCGAGTTGGCGCCGCCAATATTCACGAGCGGCGCCAGGCGACTGAGCATGGAGGCTCGTCTAGGGAGATCTGCGAGAAGGCGCTCGCGCGCCGAGATTCCGTGCTTCCGATTTTGGTGGTGGAGCCATTCGAGCTTCAGCGACGCCATGTCGACGCCGGTGGGACACTCGCGTTTGCATCCCTTACAAGAGATACACAGCGACATGGCCTCGGCCATTTCGGGCGAATCGAGTCCGTCCTCTCCCAGCTGTCCGGTAAGCGCGAGCCGGAGGGCGTTCGCCCGCCCTCGGGTCGAATGGCGCTCGTCTTGCGTGGCACGGAACGACGGACACATCACGCCCGGATCCGACTTTCGGCATGCGCCGTTGTTGTTGCACTTCTCCACTGCGGAGAGGATCCCGTTGTCCTCGGACCAATCCAACACGACGGGGAGAGCCTTTTCGGCCCGCCCCGGAGCGGACTCCGCGTACGTTTCGTTGTACCGGAAAAGGCTCCGGTCATCCATGCGCGGTGGGTCGACGATCTTTCCAGGGTTCATGAGCCCGGACGGATCGAAAGTGCGCTTAACATCACCGTAGAGCGTGGCCATGCGGTCCCCCAGCATCGTTGCGAGGAACTCTGATCGCAGGAGCCCGTCGCCGTGCTCACCAGAATGTGTGCCTCCGTATCTGCGCACGACCTCGTGGGTCTCCTCAGCGATGGCACGCATGCTGCGGATGTCGTCCGGGTCCCTGAGGTTTAGGGCAGGACGTACGTGCAGACACCCAACCGAGGCGTGTGCATACCAGGTGCCCGTGGAGCCGTGGCGCGCGAAGATTTCTTCGACGCTCGTTGCGTACCCGGACAGATGCTCGAGAGGGACGGCGCAGTCCTCGATGAACGAGATCGGCTTCTTCGGCCCCGCCATGGACATGACGATGTTGAGGCCGGCCTTCCTCACGCTCCACACAGCGGCCTGCATGGAGGCCGTCTCCGCCCGGACCACTCCGCCGGGATAGCCGAGTTCGCCTAGGAGGTCCGCGAGCTGCCTCAACTTCCCGGAGAGGTCGGCACCGGCCGTCTCTTCTGCGAACTCCACGAGCAGGAGCGCCTTCGGGGCTCCTACGACGAACGTCGACAACGCGGACCGGAACTCCGGTCGCTCGGCCGCGAGCGTTAGGACGTTCTCGTCTACCAGCTCCACGGCACTGGGCGCGAGCTCGACGATGTGCTGTACCGCATCCAGAGCTCCCAGCAGAGTGGGGAAGTGGCACACGCCTAAGACGCGGGTCCGCGGTACAGGGGCGAGGCGTAGTCTGAGTTTGGTGAAGAAGGCGAGCGTCCCTTCCGAGCCCACAAGGAGCTGCGCCAGGTTTTCGTGCCCCGGAGCGAGGCGATCGACGGCGTAGCCGGCGACGTTACGCATGGCCTTGGGAGTGGTCCGGGCGATCTCGTCAGCATCCCGCGCGTACAGGGCGCGAAGTGCCGTGAGTTCGTCAGGGATGAGCGACCCCTCAGAGCCGCCTTCACCCAGCCAGAGGCGGCGCCCGTCCGGTAGCACGGCTTCAACCGCCGCAACGTTGTCGATCATCATCCCGTACTTCAGGGACCGAGACCCGGCGCTGTTATTGCCCGCCATGCCTCCCAGGGTCGCACGGTTGCTGGTCGACGGATCGACCGGGAACCAGCTGCCGTCTGGCTTCAGGGCCGAGTTGAGATGATCCAAGACCAGCCCTGGATCGGCGTCGACGTGGTCCTCTCCCACGACTTCGAATGCCGTGAGGTGGCGACTCACGTCCACGATGATGGCCCGGCCCACGGTCTGTCCGCACTGAGACGTGCCGCCGCCGCGCGGAAGAACAGGGGCGCCCTCCTCGCGGGCGACCGTCATGATCGCTTCTACATCCTCAGCGGATCTCGGAAAGACCACACCCAATGGTTCGATCTGATAGTGAGACGCATCAGTCGAATACAACCCGCGAGTAAATGCGTCGAAACGAACCTCGCCCCGGATCGCACCGCGGAGTTTTCGTTCAAGGTCTGCGTCGCCGGGTGCGCGATCGGTGCTCAGGCGGCTCATGGGTGTCGGGGCGTGGGGTACCGTGTAAGTTGGTTTTTCTCTTGGGCGGCAACGTATGCCACCCTACCCTCAGTCGCACCTGAGCCAAGTACCGTGACCTACCGCAGCGGACGACACTTTCTGCAGCTCCCCGGCCCGACCAACGTGCCGGACCGGGTGTTGCGTGCGATGTCCCGCCCGACCATCGACCACCGAGGCCCGGAATTCAAGGAACTCACAGGTCGGCTCTTAGCGGAGTTGAAGTGGCTCTTTCGGACCAAACACCACGTTCTCGTGCACCCGTCGTCCGCGAGCGGAGCCTGGGAAGCGGCGATCACGAACACGCTTTCGCCTGGAGACCGGGTCGTTGTCTTCGATCAGGGCTTCTTCGCGGAGAAATGGGCGGCCGTGGCCGACCGCTTCGGGCTCATCGTCCAACGTGAGCCCTGGGAACCGCGTCGTGGTCTCGCGGCCGACGCAGTGATCGACGCTCTGCGCGCCGATCACATCAACGCCATCAAAGCGGTGTTTGTCGTTCACAACGAGACGTCGACGGGTGTGACCAGCGATGTCGAAGTGATTGGTACGGCGATGCAGGAGTCGGGACATCCCGCCATGCTTTTTGTCGATGCGGTTTCGTCTCTGGCTGCCACGGACCTCCAACACGACGCTTGGAGCATTGATGTGACGGTATCCGGATCGCAGAAGGGGCTCATGCTTCCTCCGGGACTGGCATTTCTCGCGATCGGGCCGCGGGCGCTCGAGGCACGAAAGGCCGCGACGCTCCCTCGTTCGTACTGGGATTGGGACGACCAGCTCGCTGCGAATGAGCGGGGGACTTTCCCGTACACGCCCGCGACGAACCTCCTTTACGGACTTGAAGAGGCGCTCGTTATGCTGCGTGAGGAAGGACTCGCCAACGTGTTTCAGCGACACGCACGTCACGCACGGGTGGCGCGTACGGCGGTCGCTGCGTGGGGCCTCGACACCTTCGCGTGGAACCCGCTTGAGGCGAGTAATGCTGTGACGGCAACAGTGATCCCGGACGGCTTCGACGCCGACGAACTGAGAACGCTGATTCTCAACCGATATGACATGTCGCTGGGGACGGGGCTCGGGCCCTACAAAGGCAAGCTCTTTCGCATCGGGCACCTGGGTGACTTCAACACACTGACGCTTATGGGTGCACTTGCTGGCGTAGAGATGGGACTGGCTCTGGCCGGGATCCCGCATCAGCCGGGGGGCGTGCGCGCTGCCATGGATTTCCTGACTACTGAAGGTGGAGGGACGTGATGTCTCGGTTCCGCACTGTGGCGACGACCGCTGCGTTTGTGGCGATTTCGCTCGGTTCCATAGGATGCGTCGCTGAAGGGGACGGTGGCCTGATCGAGCTCAAGTTCGGACATGTCGGGGAGCCGGGATCGCTCTTCGCTCTCTCGGCGGAAGAGTTCGCGCGCCGAGCGAACGAACGTCTCGACGGCTATGAGGTCGTTGTTTTTGGTTCCAGTCAGCTGGGTGGTGACGAACTTCTGCTACAGAAGATCAAACTGGGCACCGTCGACTTCGCCCTCCCGTCCACGGTGATGTCGTCCCAGATCGATGCGTTTGGCCTGTTCGAGATGCCCTATCTCGTCGTGGATCGGGAGCACATGAGGGCCATCGAGGAGGCGGTCGTATGGCCTGATCTCGCACCGCTTGCGGAGGCCGCGGGGTATCGAATGCTCGGTGTCTGGGAGAACGGATTTCGCCATGTGACGAACAATGAGCGGCCCATCACTGCTCCGGCCGACTTGGCGGGCATCAAGCTTCGCACTCCCCGCGGAGTGTGGCGGGTCAAGCTCTTCCAAGCTTATGGAGCCAACCCGACGCCGATGGCTTTGTCCGAGGTCTTCATTGGGTTGCAGACCGGTGTGATCGACGGACAAGAGAACCCGCTCGCCCAGATATGGGGCTCCAAGCTGTACGAAGTGCAGGACTACTTGTCCATGACGGGCCATGTGTACACTCCGGCCTACGTGGTCGTGTCTCCGAGTCAATGGGATCGGTTGTCCGACGATGTCCGCCAAATCTTGGAAGAAGAGGTCCGGTCCACGCAGGCGTTCGTGCATGAGACGGCGGCCCGGTTGGATACGGAGTTGCTGACGTCCGTCCGTGATGCCGGCGTGGAGGTCAATTCGCCGGAGCGTGCGGCCTTCGTGCAGGCGAGTACGGGGCTCTACGAGGAGTTTGACGCGACCGTGGAGGGTGGCGGAGACTTAGTCCGGCGAGCCCTCGACTCAGGATCGAATTGACCCTCACTCGCTCCAGCCACTCGTGAAACCAGCCGTCTTCCGAAGTCGACTCCGGGTCTTCCTGGAGACGATCGTTCTGGTCCTGATGGTGGCTCTTGCCGTCATCGTTGTGGTGGGCGTCGGGTTCAGGAAGGCGGGGGCGTCACTCGTCTGGTACGACGAGGTCGCCTCCATCATGCTCGCCTGGCTTACCTATTACGGAGCCGCTCTCGCTGCCCTGAGTCGATCGCACATCGGCATGCCGACGCTCGTCGACAAGATGCACGGCAACCTCAGGAAGGGCGTCGTGCTGTTCGGCGAAGTCGTCGTGATCGCCTTCTTCTCCGTGCTAGCCTGGGCGGGCGTACGTGTCTTCTCCGTTCTGGGAGGGACTACGCTCGTGTCTCTTCCCTGGGTGCCGACCGCGGTCGCTCAGTCGGTGATTCCCATTGGTGCGGTGCTCTTCATCGTCTCGCAATTGTTGTCGCTGCCAGATGCGCTGAGGGAGCCAGTCGCTGAGCCTGACGAGGAGTTCGCGTATGTGGCGACGGCCGAAGCTGATGGGCCGGCGAGCTCTGGAGCCGACGCATGAGTTTGCTCGGAATTGGCCTCGTGTTGCTGTTGTTGGTGGTTCTCGGGATCCCGATCGCGATCTCTCTCGGAGCCGTGGCGGTGCTGGCCATGATCACGGGGCCCGGTGGGATAGGTTCGCTACCCAACGTGGGTCTCGTGATGTACAGCGGGTCCACGTCCTTCCCGCTCATCGCGATTCCGCTCTTCATCTTGGCCGGCGCGATCATGAACGCGTCGGGTATCAGTACGCGATTGATCAACTTTGCCTCTGCGTTGGTCGGTTTCATCCGGGGCGGTCTGGCGATGGTCACTATCAGCGCCTCGCTCTTCTTTGCAGAGATCAGCGGATCGGCGGTCGCGGACGTGGCGGCGCTCGGATCGATCCTGATCCCAGCCATGAAACGGAAGGGATATTCGAAGTCGTTCGCGGCTGCAGTGACATCCTCGTCTGCGACCCTCGCGGTGATTATCCCTCCGTCGATCCCGATGATCCTCTATGGGGTGATGTCTGGATCGTCGATTGTCGAACTCTTTGTTGCTGGCATCATCCCAGGGGTCCTAGGCGGCCTCATGATGATGTTGGTCGCATACATGTTGGCCCGGAAACATAATTTTCCTAAAGAGCAGATGTTCAAGCTCGAGCGCGTTTGGGAAACGGCTAGGGAAGCGGCGTGGGCCCTTACACTTCCGGTCATCATCCTGGGCGGGATCTTCAGCGGATGGGTTACCGCCACGGAAGGCGCAGGGCTGGCCGTCGTGGCGGCGATGTTCATTGGCGGTGTGATCTACCGAGAGTTGGACCTGCCGCATCTCAAGAAGGCGATTCTAGAGGGGGGCACGCAGACCGCCGTCGTGATGCTGTTGGTGGCTGCGTCCGCGCTGCTCGGGGATTACCTGACGGAGGTCCGGGTACCGCAGCGAGTGGCGGAGGGCATCATGGGTATGACCCAGGACCGTTGGGCCATCCTACTTCTGCTGAACGGCTTCTTCCTGGTCATTGGGCTCTTCCTTCACTCTGCGGCAGCCATCATTCTGGTCGTGCCCATCGTGATGCCTTTGGTAACGGCTGCAGGCATCGATCCTGTACACTTCGGACTCGTCGTGACCCTCAATCTTGGCATCGGGCAACAGACGCCGCCTGTTGCCTCGGTCCTCGTGACCGCGTGTTCCGTCGCCAAGGCGGACATCTGGCAGGTGAGCAAGGTCAACGTGTACTTCGTGGCGGTGCTGCTCGCTGTGCTCCTGCTCGTGACCTACGTTCCGGCGATTCCGATGTTCCTCGTGGAGATGTTCTACCGATGAGCACAAGAGTCCACGTAAAGATCGACGCAGGCATTGCCGAGATCCGTCTCGACGGCCCAGACAAGCACAACGTGCTTGGTATCGCTGGTTGGCGGACCCTAGCAGAAGAGTTCGAGACGTTGACGAAGAATGCGGATGTTCGGTGCGTCACGATCCGAGGTGTGGGTGGGCGCGCCTTCTCCGCCGGATCCGATATCTCGGCCTTCGAAGCTCAACGAACTGCACCGGACGACGTGAAGGGATACTCGGACGCGATCGGCACGGCGCTCCATGCCGTTTGGAACTGTCCACACCCAACGATCGCCATCGTTCAGGGACTCTGCGTGGGTGGGGGCCTAGAGATCATCAGCTGCTGTGACGTTCGAGTCTGCGAGGCATCGAGCCGATTCGGGGCCCCCATCAATCGGCTCGGCTTGACCATGTCGCACACGGAACTCGATCCGCTGGTGCGGCTGATCGGAGCTGGGGCGGCGCTCGATCTTCTCCTCACGGGGGAGCTCGTGCCTGCGGCCGGAGCACGGCGTATCGGGCTTGTAAATCGCGTGGTGCCGGATGGTGAGGTCCGGACGCGCGGTCGCGAGTTGGCGGAGCAGATTGCCGCGGGTGCTCCTCTTGTGAATCGTTGGCACAAGAAGTTCATCCGCCGGCTCGAGGACCCGACGCCGCTTAGCGATGCCGAGCGCGCCGAGGCACACGACGCCTTCCAGACGGACGACTACCGTGAAGGCCGCGAAGCGTTCGTGGAGAAGCGTAAGCCGACGTTCACCGGAGAGTAGGTCCATGCTGTCGGCACTGTCCGGAGTCCGAGTCGTCGAACTCAGCCACATTATGGCAGGCCCTGTCTGTGGGCTCCTTCTCGGCGATCTGGGCGCCGACGTCATCAAGGTGGAACGTCTCCCTAATGGGGACGGCACGCGTGGATTCGTTCCGCCAGACGTAAAGGGCGAATCTGCAGCGTTTATGATGCTGAATCGCGGGAAGCGTGGGGTTGCTGTGGACCTGCGTTCCGAAGAGGGGCGGTCGGTGGTACGCCGGTTGGTAAAGGATGCCGACGTGATCATCGAGAACTTCCGTGCCGGAACGATGGAGAAGATGGGGCTCGGCTACGATGACCTATCAGCCATCAACGAAGAACTGGTCTACTGCCAGATCACGGGATTCGGCTCGACGGGACCGATGTCGAATCGAGGCGGCTTCGACCTGATCGCTCAGGGTTATTCGGGACTCATGAGCGTGACCGGGGAAGGGCCGGGACGCGCACCCGTGAAAGTGGGTGCTCCGGTGACCGACATTACTGCGGGTATTCTGGCGGCATTGGGTGTGGTGTCCGCGCTTTTTGAGAGAGAGCGGACAGGGAAAGGGCAGCACGTCGACACGTCCCTTTTTGAAGCTGGAATCACGCAGACGTTCTGGCAGAGCGCGATCGCGCTCGCAAGTGGAGTGTCACCCGGCCCCATGGGGTCAGCTCACCCCCTCGCCGCCCCGTATCAGACCTTCCCGACGACCGACGGGTGGATCAATGTGGGTGCCTCCAACGAGGCGACTTGGACTCGCCTCACCCAGGCGCTGAATGCGGCCGAGCTCCACGAAGACCCGCGCTTCAGCACTAATCCGGACCGAATGGCACACTTGGACGAATTGGTCCGTGTGCTCGCGCCGCATTTTCTGGAGCGCTCCACGGAGAGTTGGCTGGAACGGCTTCAGGACGCGGGCGTTCCAGCCGGCCCGATCGCTTCCGTCGGGGAGATGATCGAAAATCCCCAGACGAAGGCTCGGGGCATGGTGATCGACGTCGAGCACTCGTCGCTCGGTTTGGTACGTTCGCTGGGTTTCCCCGTGAAGATGTCGGGATCTGGTCCTAAGGAGGACGCGGAACCGCTCCGGGGCGCTCCCCTTCTAGGGGAGCATACTCGCCAGGTGCTGGCCGAGGCTGGCTTCACGGGTATGGAAGTGGATCGACTGATCGGAGCCGAGATCGTCCGCTAGGGCTCGATCAGGCGCCACCACGCTCCGGTGAGCCCGAGTTCATCGAAGATCGCCTGTCCTGCCTCGGCGGAGAGGCCTCGCCACCCCGCTTCTAGGCGCCCTGAATACCACGGCTGGGCGATCGCCCACATCGTCGCGAAGTCGATCATCGCTCCGAACCCATGTCCGGTGCGTTCGAGCCATGCCGTCACGTCCCCTTCCGACCGGAAGGCAAGCATGTTGCTTCACGTGAAGCCGATGTTGGCCCACGCGTCCCGGATGGGGACGACCATGTGGATGACGCCGTCGTCTCCCGCGAGTTCGCCGTCTCGAATCCCGAACTCCAGTGACGTACCGCTCTCCGCGCACCGCGTGCGAATCCACCCGTCGGTGCCGGCGATAGCAGGCACTCCGAACGCATCCCAAGCGCATGGGGCGTAGGTGGTCATGACGGGAGTCTCTACTGGGTACGCCGACTCCACGTCCGAGTAGGGATTCGCCCACCAAACGCCCGATCCGTCCGGATGTGGCGCGATCTGATGCGCTTGATGTAGTCGTTCCAGGGACTCGGCCATCCGTTCAGGGGTGCTCTCGAAGGTCTCGGCCAAATCCCTTAGGCTGGGAGCCTTCCCCGTCGCGGCAAAGCTCTGGTACACCGCTGTCCGCACGAGCCAATCGACGTCCGTAGGCGGGGTCATCGGATCGCTCGATAACGCTGCAGGATTTCGATGGTCTCGTCGAGGGGGAGCGCTTCAACCGTTCGCCCGTTGCTCGTCACGGTCGTGGCCTTGAGGAGCGAGTTGTACACGGCCTCTTCGGTGGATTCCACTGCAGCCTCGAAGAGCCCGCTCATGCTGCCGTTCGCCAGGTCGTCGAATGTATGCTCGCCGGGAGTCGTCGAGCGACGGACACCGTTGGCGGTCGAGAATGCGATGACGTAGTCCCCGGATCCGTTGCTGGCATACGAACCGGTCCGAGCTAGTCCCATGATTGCGCGGGCTGCGAGTCGCTCGAGGTTTCGGGCTGAGAGAGGGGCGTCCGTGGCGACCACCATCATGATTGAGCCCCACTCCTGGACGTCGGCTTGCGGGTCGTAGTCTTCATCGTGCCCCACCTGATTGGCGAAGGCGTATTGGCCGAGCTCAACACCCACCGGAGCTCCTCCCATCTGGAGGATGCCACCGAAGTTCGATTGAACGAGAACCCCGACCGTATAGCCGCCCATCCCTTGGGGAAGCACTCGGCTGCTGGTGCCGATTCCGCCTTTCCAACCGAAGGCAGACGTTCCTGCTCCTGCCCCCACGACGCCTTCCTCGACCGGGCCGTCCGTGGCGGATTCGAGTGCACGGATGACGTGAGCGGGTTCGATCGGACGGTTCCGAATGTCGTTGAGGCCCCCGTCGTTGGTCTCACCCACAACAGCGTTCAGGGACCGGACTTCTTCCATGCCGTCCAGCCCGAGCATCCACTCGACCATCGCGTCGGCCGCTTTCCAGACACAGAGCGTGCAAGTGAGCAGGATGGGCGTCTCGATTTCGCCGAGTTCGCGGATCTGCGTGACCCCGAGGAGCTTCCCGTAGCCGTTCCCGACATGGATCGCAGCGGGCACTCGGCTGAGATATGGATTGCCCCCGTGAGGGAGGATCGCCGTAACCCCGGTCTGGACGCGCACGCCATCTGAAACCGTCGTGTGCCCGACTCGGACTCCGGCGACATCGGTGATCGCGTTGTGAGTACCGGGAGTGAGGACGCCTACCGAGAGGCCGATGTCGCGGGCGCGAGGGCGATCATTGCTCTGACCGACGACTGTATTGGCCAGCAGGGTGAGCGATGACACTGCGAAAACCAGCGCGAAGGTGAAGCGGCGCACGGTGTGTCCTCCGGGTTTGCGACTGCGGCCAGCGAACAGGGGTCGCTCGCTCTTGTTCCTACATACGAATGGTGTCGAACAGCATGAGCACCAACAACAGGGGGTGGTATAACAGGGAGCCGAAGAACACGCGCCGGGCCGTTTCTTCAGTCAAGTCTTTCGCAGCTCCGACCGCGCACGCTACAAAGGCCAGGCCCAGAACCACGGCTCCGCCCGCGTAGATCATGCCGGTGTATCCGAGGATGGTCGGAGCCAGGCTCACCGGAAGCAGGAGCCCGGTCGCCACCATCATGTGTCGACCGATCACCCTGGCGCCGCCCTGCGGGATCAGCTTAAAACCGACCTTCGCGTAGTCCTTCTGGAGCATCCAGGCCAGGCCGAGGACGTGAGGGAGTTGCCATAGGTAGCCGATGGCGAACATCCATCCACCGGCTGAGTTGAAATCCCCTGTTCCTGCGGTCCAACCAATCAGCATTGGCAGGGCGCCGGGAAACGAGCCGGCGAGTGTCGCCACGTACGAGCGCGATTTGAGGGGCGTGTATACCAGGTGGTATATCGCTGCGCTCAATCCCGCGAGCGCTGCCGGTACGATTCCGACGAGCGTTCCTAGGTAGAACAGGCCGCCCACCAGAAGCAGTGCACCGAACACCAGCGCCTCGATCGGATTCAGCCGGCCGGAGGGCAAGGGCCGGGTCCGTGTCCGATGCATCACCGCATCGATGTCACGCTCCATATACTGGTTGAGCGTGAGTGCTCCGCCGGTCGCGATGCCCGTACCGAGCATCGTGTGAATCGCGAAGAGCATGTCGATCGTGCCGCGTGACCCCACGAAGGCGCTGACTCCCGCCGTGATCATCACGTACCCAGCGATTCCGGGCTTGGTCAGCTCATAATAAGCGCGCAGGCGCGAGTCATTCGCGGTGTCGGACTCGGTCGTCGGTTCGGTCATGAATCCCTAGAAAGAAGAGCCGGCGACCCCCGTTGGGAAGTTGCCGGCGCATCAGGTAGCAAAATCTACCGAGGGCTATTCTGACCGCAACGCCCTGACGGGGTCCACACGGCTGGCTGTGCGGACAAGGGATATAAACGGCCAAGATCGCGACCTCGACGACGTCAGCTATGACAACGAGTACGCGTCCGTTCCGGAGAACCATGTTGACGACACGCTCGTCAGCCGGAGCCAAGATACTACATACCGAATGCAGTTTTGATGGAAGTTACGAAGTAGAGACTGTAGTGTCCGAAACACCCCCGCGTACGTCTCTATAGTATTAGGTGGATGCACGTCAGACCGGACGGACATGAACGAATTGCACGACATCAAGGCGAAGGACCGGAGGCGCCAAGAGCGAAGCATCTGGCGTACAGGCCTGCTCATGTCCGTTCTCGTCCATCTCCTTCTCTTCTTCGGATGGCAGGGGGATGTGATCCCGGTTTCTCCGTTCGCGGCCGCCGGACCGAGAGCGGGTGACAACCGCGCGGCCAAGGGCGCGCTCATGGCCATGAACATTCGGACGCCTCCCACGGTGACGCCCATTGTGCCGCCTCCCATTCCGATTCCCACCGACATCGCGATCGACCCTGTTGAATTCGAAGACATGACTGAGACGGACTCGGCGTCCGTCCTCGGTGAGGCGCCAGGGCTGGACGACGACGGACCAGGGCTGGAAGATGGCGAGGGCGAGGGTGATGGAGGAAATGCGGATGAAGGCTTCTTCCGCCTCCAGCCACCTACGCCGCGGGGCATGATCATCCCACCGTACGATCGGGGACTACGCGGTACCGAGGTGCAAGTGTGGGTCTTCGTTAACGAGACGGGTCGCGTCGTCGCTGACTCCACCCGCCTCGATCCTCCGACCCGTAACGGCGATTTCAACCGACGCCTGGTGAGTCAGGCATCCGAGTGGATGTTCCGGCCTGCCATGCAGGAAGGGAAGGCAGTGGCATCGTGGTTTCCGTATAGCATCAAGGTTGGGAACGACTGACCAATGCGGGACGGGTAGCCTTCTTGACATATTAAACTCCACGAAGACCCAGGGTCGTTCTCATCGCGCTTGCGCGCAGTCGTCGCGGAGGTCGATCCCAACGCCATCGTGCGAGACGTGCAGTCGCTCGACGGGATCTTCTCCTTCAACGCCTTGGTCCTGGGGTCCAAGAGAAGCGGCCTCGTCACGACTATCGCTCGGCGGGCCGTGATGCAGCTCTCGATCGGCATCCTGATCGGTGGCACGATCTCCTTCGTCACGTTGCCCCGGTGCGCGCGGCGAGCGAGCGGTGCATGTTGGCTGAGTACCGGCATCCATCAACACGACCCGAGAGTGTTTTCATGAGTGATGCGCCTCGTTGCGTCCTCGTCGCCAGCGTCTGCCTAGTCGCAGCCACCCCCGCCTCGGCACAAACCGTCCCGGTCTTTCAGGACGGCCAAGCACAAGTCGTCGAGGCCTTCGCCGACACTGCCACCTGGGTGCGCCACCACCTGTGGGTCGAGACCGAGTTCGACTCAGACGGGGACGGTGAGTTGGATCGTGTACACGTGGATGTGACTCGGCCGGGGGCCACCGAGACGGAGGGCCTCAAGGTCCCGGTCGTCTACGAGTCCAGCCCCTACTACTCGGGCACGGGCGGTGTGGACCTCAACTACTTCTGGGACGTCCGTCAGGAAGTTGGTGATGACCCACCAACGCGTACGCCGATCCCGGATATCTCACATCGGGCCGAGCAGCCCCGCATTTCGGGTTCACAAATCGCGACGTGGGTGCCCAGAGGCTTCGCGGTCATCCACTCGCAGTCGCCTGGCACCGGTCAGTCGCAGGGGTGCCCCACCGTTGGCGGCGCCAACGAATCACTCGCACCCAAAGCGGTGATCGACTGGCTGAACGGTCGCGCGCGCGGCTTCACAAGCGTGCGTGGCGGTAACGAAGTCCACGCCGACTGGGCGACGGGCAAAGTCGGGATGACCGGGACGTCATACAACGGCACGCTTCCGCTCGCCGCCGCCACTACAGGAGTCGACGGTCTAGAGGCCATCATCCCCATCGCACCGAACACATCGTACTACCACTACTACCGGTCCAACGGACTCGTGCGTTCGCCCGATGGCTATCTGGGTGAGGACGTGGACGTGCTCTACGACTTCATCAACAGCGGCTACCCTGAGACCCGGGACTTCTGCAACGCGACCGTCCGTGACGAACTGATGCAGGGGAGCCACGACCGTCAGACTGGCGACTACAACGATTTCTGGGCCGAGCGTGACTACCTGAACCACATCGACGGCGTGAAGGCTGCGACGCTCATGTCGCACGGCTTCAACGATTGGAACGTCATGCCCGAGCACAGCTACCGGATCTCGCAGGCGCTCAAGGATCGCGGGGTGCCGGTGCAGATTTTTTACCATCAGGGTGGGCACGGCGGCCCGCCCCCGATGGCACTGATGAACCGCTGGTTCACGCGCTACCTGTTCGGGGTGGAGAACGGAGTGGAGGACGATCCTAAGGCGTACATCGTCCGTGGCCAGGACGGGCGACTGAACCCGACGGCTTATCCGGACTATCCCCATCCACAGGCAGAAGGTGTGAGACTCACCCCTCGCGGAAATGGCAACCGTGTCGGAGCGCTCTCCACCGACCGTCTGAGCGACCACCCGCCAGAGTCGGTCTTTGATGATGTGTCGCTCGCAGGCGGCGTGCTCGCCTCGGCAGCTGAATCCGACTCGCGGCTCCTCTATGCGACACCCGAGCTTCGTGAGGACCTGCACCTGTCGGGTCTGACCACAGTGAGGATCCGTGTGGCGGCGAATACTGAGGCCGCAAACCTGTCCGTTTGGCTTGTCGCGCTTCCCTGGACGGACAGCGAATCCATCAACGACAACATCATCACGCGTGGTTGGGCTGATCCTCAGAATGCGACTTCGCTCAGGACCAGCACGCCGCTCACTCCGGGTGAGTTCGTAGAGCTCGAATTCGACCTGCAGCCTGATGATCAGGTAATCCCCGCGGGTCAGCGCATTGGGCTGATGATCTTCTCGAGCGACCGTGACTTCACGCTCTGGCCGGAGCCGGGCACGGAGCTGACCGTGGACCTGAACGGGACGTCGATTTCGCTGCCCGTCGTGGGCGGCGTCGAAGCGTACAGTCGGTCGACACGGCCGATCAGCTAGGCCCGCGACTCAGTGGGAAGCGGGGCCGCCGGTATCCAGCTTGTAACGAGGGCTACGACGACCAATGCCACCGAAACGGATCCATACGTCAGAGGATCAGTCGCGCTCACGCCATACAGCTGCGACGCGAGCAACCGGCTCAGTCCGGAACGGTTGCATGTCACGATCCAGGCCCGGAGTATCGAGGAGACCCTATCCCTGACGCGCTACGCCGACCGACGTCTTACGTTATGAACTTGACGTTCACCTCGGAGCAGTCTGACTGGCGAGCTGAGGCTGAAGCACTCGCATTGCTGGGCGCGCGGCACATCCTCTTCTTGTGCGTGGCGAACTCCGCTCGGAGCCAACTCGCTGAAGGCATCGCGCGACGAATGGCGCCGCAAGGCGTGACGATTTCGTCTGCTGGGTCAGAGCCGTCCTTCGTCCGGCCACAGGCCGTCCTGGTCATGTCCGAGATCGGGATCGACATCTCGCGCCATGCTTCCATTGGGATCGATGAAGTCGAGCGGCCGGTCGATGCAGTTGTCACTCTGTGCGCCGAAGAGGTCTGTCCGGTGTGGCTGGAGGACGCGTGGCGAGCCCATTGGGGGCTTCCGGACCCGGCCGGTGCAGGGAGCTCACGAGAGGAAGAACTCGACGCCTTTCGTGCCGTTCGAGATGAACTGCAACTGAGGCTCGGAGTAGTGTTCGGTAGCTAGCGCCCCATTCGCGTCTTGTTCCCCTGGGGTCCGCCTCTCTCACCCTGTACCTTCTCGGCATGGCTATTAAGACTGCCCGCGGGGGCAAAAGAATACTCTGGGTCGACGATGAGATCGCCCTACTCAAGCCACACCTCCTGTTCTTGCAGGCGCGCGGATATCATGTCGACGCCATTTCGAACGGGGACGATGCGCTCGAGCTACTCAAGAAAAACGCGTACGATCTGGTGCTCTTAGACGAACAGATGCCCGGTCGGACCGGTCTTGAGGTTTTGGGAATCATGCGACGACACGATCCGCATCAGCGGGTCGTCATGGTCACCAAGTCCGAAGAGGACACCACGATGACCGAGGCGATTGGGCGGCGCGTGGATGATTACCTCGTGAAACCAACCAGTCCGCGGCAGGTCCTCTCGGTGGTCACGCGTATTCTGGAGGGGTCTTCAATCCGCCAACAGCGTGTGGCGCAGGACTTCGCCGCCCGCTTCGGGCGGCTCTCGACACTGCGTGAGGACGCCCGCACGGCGGACGACTTCGCGCGCGTCTTCACCGAACTGACGGATTGGCACATTTCGCTCGGAGAGGCTGGGGAAGACGGTCTGCTCGATACCGTTCGGTCCATGATGGACGATCTGAGACGTGACTTCGGCGTGTGGGTCATTGATCATTACGCGCGTTGGATGGCGGGCTCTGAAGATCGACCTCGCTTGTCTGTCGACCTGGTCCGCGAGTTCCTCGTACCGCGACTTGGCTCGGATCCGGTGTACTTCGTCGTGTTGGACTGCATGCGCTTGGATCAGTGGAGAGTGATCGCGCCACTCTTGACGGAGTACTTCGAGATTGAGGAGACGTACCACTACTCGATCTTGCCTACCGCGACGCCCTATGCCCGCAACGCCATTTTCTCTGGCCAATACGCGGATGAGATCGCCAAGAAGCGACCTGAATGGTGGGATCAGTCGGACGACGAAGGCTCACTGAATGCGTTCGAAGACAAGCTCCTCTTCGAGCAATTGAGGCGTATCACGGGCCGCGACGTGCATGTGCATTACGAGAAGATTTTTTCGGACCGGCAGGGCGAGCAGGTCAGGGCGCGTGTGAAGTCCGCGCTCAAGAAGCCGGGTGCTGTGATCGCGATGGTCTTCAACTTCGTGGACCTCATGACACACGGCCGCTCGGAGTCGCCCATCCTAATGGAGGTGGCCCGGGATGAGGCTGCTCTCCGGGATCTGACCCGCTCCTGGTTCGAGCGATCGACCGCCTTCGAGGTATTGAAGGCGGCTTCGCAGCAAGGCCACCATGTGATCCTCACCACGGATCACGGATCCATTCTGTGCCAGCACCCGACCACGGTGTTCGCCCGGCGCGACGCGACGAGCAACCTACGCTACAAGTTCGGACAGGACCTGCGGGCAGAGGTGTCGTCAACGGTTTTCTCGACCTCTCACGAGAAACACCTCCGGATTCCCGCTGGGAAGTTGGGCATGATGTACCTGCTGGCTGTCGAGGACTTTTTCTTCGTCTACCCGACGAAGCTCAGGGAATATCAGGCGCGTTACCGGAATTCGTTTCTTCACGGTGGCATCAGTCCGGAAGAAATGATTGTCCCCGTGGCGAGCCTGACCCCAAGGCGATGAACCTGGCCCCGACCGCGGGCGGATCCACCTACCTCCGCATCCTCGCATTTCTCAAGCCTCACGCGGGTGTTCTCGCCGTAGCCATTGTGGCGACGGCGGCTTTTGCGGTGCTCGACGCGTCCGTCTACATCCTGCTGATTCCGTTCATCTCGGCGCTCTTCTTGAGTGGAGGTGGGGTGGTGACGTCTACCGGGACCGGCATGGAGCGGCTCCTGGATGCGACCGTCTACCGGTACGTCGATTTGTCCGGGGACCCCCTTGTCGCGATCGGACGGATCATCGTGCTGATCATCATCGTCTTCGCGGTGAAGAACGTCTTTCACTTCACGCGTACCTATCTGGTTGCGAGAGCGGAGCAGGGCGTGAACCGAGACGTTCGCGACCAAGTCTACGATCACTTGGTCGAGCTCGATCTTTCGTTCTTCGGTCGGGTCCGCATGGGCCAGATCGTCAGCCGTCTGACCACAGAGGTCGAGCAGGTGCGCACGCTCGTGACTGCCGAGTCCTCGAAGCTGCTCTCCGCAGTTTTTGAATTCGGTGTCGCACTATTGGCCATGCTTCTCATTTCATGGAAGCTCACGGCGGCGGCATTCATCGTGATCCCAGGAGCCATGATTATCTGGGGCCCGCTCGTGAACGTGCTGAGAAAGCGAGATCGTCGCGTGCTGCACCTAGGTGGTGAGGTGAATGGGCACGTTCAAGAGACCCTCGCGGGGATCCGACTCGTGAAATCCTCGTCGGCAGAAAGGCGGGAGAAGGAGCGATTCCGCGGCCTGACGTCAGAGTATTATCGCCACTTCCTTCGGGCCGAATTTGCCCGAGCCGCCGCGGCGCCTATGACCGAGATGTTGGCCGCCGCCGGGACCGTGATTCTTCTCTGGTTCGGAGCTCGTCTCGTGATTGCTGGAGACATCACCGGCCCGGAATTCGTCGGTTTCCTCGGGCTGTCCATGAAACTCTACTCGCCCGTGAAGAACGTGGCCAAGTTCCCGGCCACGGCTCAGCCCGGACTCATCGCCGCCGAGCGGGTCTTCGAGTTCTTGGATGCCCCTGCAGAGATTACGGACTCTCCAGACGCGAAGCCGATCGCGGGTTTCTCCGAAGCCGTTGTCTTCGAGGATGTCGGATTCGCCTACGGGGCGGGTGAGCCCGTTCTGTCCGACGTCTCCTTTTCCGTGAGTCGGGGAGAAGTCGTTGCGTTGGTCGGTCCGAGCGGAGCCGGAAAGTCGACGCTCGTCGATCTTTTAGGGCGCTTTTTCGAGGTGTCCTCCGGGCGCATCATGATCGACGGGACCGACATCAAAGACGTGCGGATGGCGGAGCTCAGGGGTCTCATGGGCATCGTGTCTCAAGAGACGGTGCTCTTCCACGATACGGTCAGGGCCAACATTGCGTATGGCCGCCCCGATGCTACGGAAGAGTCCATCGTCGATGCTGCGAAGGCGGCACACGCCCACGGCTTTGTCTCGGACATGACCGATGGTTACGACACGGTAGTGGGCGAACGTGGCGTCGAGCTTTCTGGGGGGCAGCGCCAGCGTATCGCTATCGCTCGGGCGCTCCTTAGGGACCCGCCCATCCTCATCTTTGACGAGGCCACGAGTTCGCTCGATACCGAGTCCGAGAGGTTGATCCAGGACGCGATCGAGCGACTTGTCGAGGGCCGCACGGTATTCGTTATCGCACACCGAATTTCGACGGTACAGTCTGCTGACCAGATCCTGGTGATGGATGGTGGCCGGATCGTCGAACGAGGCGACCACATCTCGTTGTTGGCGTTAAATGGCCTGTATCGTCGGCTCTACGAACTTCAGTTCGACGGGTCACCAGGGCCGTCGGTGTGAGTCGAAGTCGCCTGAAGGATGGCCTGGAGATCGGCATATTTCGAGTTGTTACTGGCATTGTGGCACTTCTGCCGGAGCGTTGGGCGATGGCATCGGGGGCGGCTCTCGGATGGTTTCTCGGCTACGTGCTCAGAATCCGGCGGTCTGTGGTCGACGAACACTTGTTGATGGCGTTTCCTGACGAGACCCCGGCGTGGCGGGCCCGTGTGGCCCGAGACGCGTATCTGCATGTGGGACGGGAGACGGTCGCGATCTTCCTGCTGAGTCGGCTCACTCCAGAGCAGCTCAACCAACGAACGACCATGGTCGGCTTCGAAGCGTTTGAGAAGGCGATGCAGTTGGGTAAGGGGGTCATTCTCATGACCGGCCACCTTGGAAATTGGGAGATCGGGGCGGCCGGCTTTACGACACGCGGGGTGCCTTTCGACGCTGTCGCGAAGAGTATGGAAAACTCCCGATTCGGTGACGAACTGATGAAGGCCCGAAAGGGCGTTGGCATGGGTGTGATCAATGTGGACGAGGCGCCTACGGGAGTGATGGACGCCCTGAGGGCCGGCCGCGCGGTCGCGATCCTCGCGGATCAAAACGCTCACCGTGGTGGGATCTACGTGCCCTTCTTCGGTAAGCTCGCGTCCACTGCTCGTGGGCCGGCGCTCTTCGCTCTGCGCAGCGGGGCCCCGATGATGCTTGCAATACCGTTACGAGATCCTGGGCCGAGCCCGAAGTACACGGTGAACATCGAACCCATCCAGTTCGAGGCATCCGGGAACCGTAAGGCGGACATCGAAGGGCTGACCATCGCCCACACCCGCGCATTGGAACGCGCCATCCGCAGGGCTCCCCATCAGTACTTCTGGCACCACAAGCGCTGGAAGAAGCGGCCGGACACCGAAGTCGATGACGGAGCCCCACCTTATTCTAGTGATCCCGATGTTGCCGCCTTCCGGTGAAGCAAGGTGAGGGAGTGACCGACGAGGCGAACCCGGGGCTGATTCCCATTACCTTTTTTGGCTGATCAGGAACCGCCCGAGGGGCGGCCTGTATAAGTGGTTGAGTCCGATGCACATACGAAGGTGTGTTGGACAACGCGTAATGAGATTCTTCAATCCCGGCTCATCGTGATCTACGTCTGCGTCCCGGCACATAACGAGTCCGACACCATCGGAGTTCTTCTCTGGAAGGTTGGGAAGGTTCTGGGTGAGTTCGACCGTGATTATCGGATCGTGGTGCATGACGACGCATCGACGGACGACACGAATGAGGTCTTGAGTCGATATCGCAGGGCGTTGCCGCTCACGGTATTGAAGTCAGATGAACAGCTTGGCTACAGCGGATCTGTGGAGCAGCTTCTCCGGTGGGTCGTGAAGGAGGCTCCTTACCCGAAACGTGACTGCGCGGTCGTGCTTCAGGGTGACTTCACGGAGAATCCCGAAGACATCATTGGTCTGGTGAAGGTTTTGGAGGGCGGAGCAGATATCGTGGCCGGCGCGGTTGACCCCGGGGCGAATGATCTGCCCCGTGGGCCGAGGCTCGTACGTCGCTTCGCACGCACTTTTCTTCGCGGGGTGTTTGGTAAGTCTCCCGTTTCCGATCCGCTCGTTGGGCTGCGAGCATACCGCGTCATCGTTCTTCGTAAGGCACTTCGTGACCTTCCGACGACAACGCGTTTCGTGGAGACGGACGGGTGGGCGTCCAACGTGGAGTTGCTCGGCAAGCTCGCCCCCCATGCCCGGCGCATTGCGGAGGCCCCGCTTGCGCTGCGCTACGATCTCCAGACTCGTGAGTCACGTTTTCAGGCATTCGGGACCTTTATGGCCTTGGCTCGACTGCGTGGCGCGAGGCTTTGGAAAGATCGACCGGACTCGGAGGCTGCGTGAACACCCTTTCGGGGCGGAATCGTCGTGTCCTGAGTGCCGCACTGGTTGCTGGCGCCCTCGGTTCCCCTGGGCTGGTGGCTGCCCAAGAGGAAGTGATGGCGTACGATCAGCGGGCGGCTCTCGACAGCCTCGCGTCCGAGTACCCGACGGACTCGGCGGCGGCGTCGGTGCCGTTTGGGCCGGGCGAGCACATGATCTACCGGGTCGAGGTCGGCTGGTTCGACGTCGGGGAGGGACACGTTTCGGTGGAGGCGCTGGATACCGTACGCGGCAATAACACCTACCGCGCTGTCATGGAGTTCGGCGGGTCATTGCTGGGCCTCAAGGTTCACGACGTGTCGACCAGTTTCTTTGACATCGAGACGCTGCAGAGTTGGCGTTTCCTCAAGGTGTCGGACCAGGTCAGCTACCATGGGACGCGCCACTACGAGATGTATCCGGGTGAAGGCAGATGGGTACGGCCGGACAAAGAGATCGAGTCGCCGGATCACACAGGTGACCTAGGATCTTCTTTCCCGCTCGACGACCTCTCGTTCATCTACTTCCTGCGACAGATGGACCTTGAGGTAGGACGTTCGTATTCGATCCCGCGCTACTTCAAGGACGATGGCAACCCGGTCGTGATCAACGTCCTACGGCGCGAGCTGAAGAAGGTCGACGGTGGGGAGTTCAATACGATCGTTGTTCAGCCCATCGTCCAGACCGACGGACTTTTCGGGGAAGGCGGCGAGGCGGAGATCTACCTGACGGATGACGACCGCAAGATCATGGTCTACATGAAGTCGAACATCCCCCGGTTTCCGGGAGCGTTGGAACTGTACCTGAAGGACTATCAGCCCGGTGTGCCTTTGCATCCGGACGCGAGGGAAGTGGCGGCGGAGGGTCGGGCATCTAGGGCGCAGGTGGACCCAGCTACGAACCGGTGAGCGACGAAGCCGCCCGCCCGTATTTCCCCGCTGAAGACGACGTCTCGCGGTTGAAGACCATCGAAGAAGTGGGTGGCCGGGTCCTTCGACGACTTCCTACGTGGGCTACCGTCGATTCTCGAGGCAGATCCATCCGATCTGTCGCTCGTGGTATCGCTTCGGCCATCCGGAGCCAGAGGGGGGTCGTCTCGCTGCTCGGTGGCCATCCATGACTACGAAGTGGCTCGCTGGGGTGCGACCTCGTGAAGACGTCGAGATCGGACTCGTCGACGGGACCTTCGGGCTGGCAGAAGAGACCGGCCGCGAGATCATCCATCAGCACCCCGCCGTGGATGGCGCAGCGATCGGGCAGACATCTATGAGCGACTTCCGACGCATGGCCGGATACTTGCCCGAGGTCGATGACGTTGGATTCGTGCTCAACGTCGGGTCGGCCGTGATCATGCAGAGATGCTTCTCAAGGCCCTCTCCATGGCGTGGAACCTCAACGCAGTCGCGCCGCGGAAGTTTGGCGCCGCCGACTTCGACATGATCCGGTATTATCGGCCACGTATGAACGTGGTGCAGCGTCCAACGCGGAGCGCCGGTGGAAAGAGGTGTCAGGTCACCGGGCATCACGAGATCATGATCCCGATGTTGGCCTGGGCCGTTGAAGAGTATCTGACATCAGACGAGGCATGACCGAAGGCCAAAAGCCGCCGGCACGTCTTGATGGCGCTGATCCGGAGGTCTCGATCAAAGACCCTCGGAAGATTCGCACGAGGGCCGTTTGGCTCCTCGTTCTCCCTTTCCTGTGGTTCGCATCTCCGACGCCGTCGTTGCTTGCCACTGGGCACGTGCTCGCCGGACTCGGGCTGATCATCCGAGCCTGGGCCGCAGGGACCATCCACAAGGATTCGGACCTCACGACGTCTGGCCCGTACGCGTTCACGCGCAATCCACTCTACGTGGGCAGTTTCTTCATCGGGCTCGGAGTCACGTTGGCCGGGGGGCATTGGATTTGGCCCGCGGTCTTTTTCGTGTTCTACACGCTCGTGTACGGGCGGACGCTCGCCTACGAGGCCGAGGTGTTGAGTGAGCTGTTTGGTGAGAGGTTCGACGAATACAAGTCGAACGTCCCAGCGGTATTCCCGCGGCTGACGCCGTACCGGCCCATCCAATCTGATGTGGCCGGTGGATTCAGCTTTGCGCAGTACCGCCGTAACAACGAGTGGGAAGCACTGCTTGGAGCAATGATCGCCTTTATGTATCTGGCTACTAAGGCGATGTGGTTCGGTTGAGCACCTCGACCGAGGTCGAAACCGAGTAGTCCACGAACTTCGTTACCACGGCCCCCCGGAAGGCGTCATCGGCTTCTACGATGTCTTCACCGGTGAGCACAGCTCCGACCCAGCCTTCGGTGTGCCACGCGCCGGGGCCCTCGAGTTCGGGGAGCCCGCCTGCGTCAGGGAAGGGCCACGGCGAGACATACCAGTACCACCCCTCATAGCCGCCACCCATTGGGGCCATGCCTACGCCTACCGTCTTCGTGGCATTCCCGGATTCGTCCGACGCTACCGTGAGCAGCGTGGCGATGTCGAAGTGGTGGGGCCAACAGCGCACCGGGGACCCGTGAGCATGTCCGTCTGCGAGAGGCGTGAGGATTCCTGCGGCCGACTCGTACAAGCATGCCAGCGTTGAGAGTTCGGCATCCATGTCTGCGGAAAACGGTTCGCCACGTCCTACCGCGTGTTCCGGCATCTCCCATCCGGGTTTGTCGATCTGGGTGAGTCGGCCCATGTAGTTGGCGAGCCCCGTCTGCAGCCACTCGTAGGCGTCCGCCATCGTCTTGCCGGCGAGGGGGAGCGATCCGAGTGGCTCAGCTGTGCGGTCCAAAAACCGGAGAGTGATGTCCTGAATGTGGAGTGCCACGCGGAACGGATAGGCGCCGCCGAAGGGTGCGCCAACCAACTCGCCCCGGTCTGCATCCCACATCATCGCGAGGTGACTGTCGTCGTCCTGCGCTTCCGCAAACGTCTGTCCCGCGGCGGCGAGCACCTGCGCCGCCCAGTGGAGCTGGATGGTGGCGTCGCGGAGGGCAGCGGGCGCTACGGAGCCCACGCGGGTCCAAGAATCAGAACGTGTCATGTCGACTCAGATCAGTTGTGCGTCAGTGAGGATTTCGACGAGTGCGAGTCCGTCGTGGGCGATGGCCCGTTTGAGCGCGGGCTCGGCTTCGCTCTCCACTCGAATCCCGATCGTGCCGCAGAGTTCCGCATACGCGGCGAAATCGGGATTTGCCAGGGACGTTTGCCACACCTCCCCATTCCCCGAGCGCTGTTCTTTCGAGAGTTTGCCCAACTCCGAGTTGTTCAGGAGCACATGGGTGATGTTCATTTCGTACTTCACGGCGGTCGTCAGCTCGGCGAGGTATTGGCCGAGGCCTCCGTCTCCGGAAACCGACACGACCTGTCGGTCAGCGAAGCGTCCGTCCTTGTTCTGGGTCGCGGTCCAAGCACCGAAAGCGGCGGGTAGCGTGAATCCGATCGATCCGAGATACCCGGACATCAGGACCGCCTGACTGTGGCACTCGAAGGAGTAGGTGTTGTTGCCGACATCCACCGGGATGATCGCGTCCTCGGGCACGAGGTCGGAGAGCGCCTGGAAGACCGTGGCGGTACGCTCCTGTGCCGGTTCCTGTGGGAATCCCACATAGACGCCGTCCTCCCGGGCCTCGACCGGATACGTCGTAACGCCATCGTCTTAGGCCCCGGCCGGAAGGCCAGTCGTTGGGTGAAGGTCCCACTCGTGCCACGGGCAGCGCAGCCAGCCGTCCTCGATCGAGCCTGCGCCTAGCGGCCGGCCTTGGTGGGGGCACGTGTTGTCTGACGCGACGTAGGTGCCGTCGCGATGGGTCATGCAGACGGTGGCGAGGCGGCAGGTGACCGCAGCTACCCGTCCTTCCGGCAACTTCCTTCTCCGCCATTTGGCCCCCAGGATGACTTTGGATCAGCGGACCGGATATTGCTCGACCGCCAAGGAAACCTTCTCCAACACGCCATCCACGGTGATTCGTTTCATGCCGTCGCGATAGGTGTGATCCAATGGATACTCCTCACCAGGGAATTCGGCGTATCCGTCCACGACCAGATCTTGGTATTTGGCGTATGGGCCGGTCCGTTTGGGATTGGTGTACCCATAAAGACCCACGACGGGGGTTTCGAGCGCTCGGGCGATGTGGAGCGGGCCCGTATCCGGACTCACGAGGAGATGTGCGCCTTCCAAGAGCCACACCAGCTTCCTTAGGTCATCACCCAGGGCGTCGACCACGTTGGCCTTGGTCGAAGCAAGGACTTGGTCGGCCATGGCCCGTTCCAGAGCTGATGGCCCGCCGATCAACACCGGCTGCATGCCATGTTGAGTCTCGATCTCTTCCAGGACTCGGGCGTACCCCTCCGAACTCCAGTTCTTATCGGCCTTGCTCGTTCCTACGACTACCGCGCAGGCCGGCTTTTCGAGTCGGGAGAAGAAAACGCTTTGAGCGTCCACTTCTGCTTCGCTCAGGCGGATGTCCCACCGGACCGGCTCGGGGTCGATACCGAGGTAACGAACGAACTCCAGGTACTGATCCTGCACATGGTGCTGGCCCGACTGCGGAATCCTGCGGTTGGTGAAGAGCCACTGAGCATCCCGCGCCCGCAATCGATCGAATCCCAGTTTTACGTCGGCGTTGGTGAGCCCTGAGATCAGGCCTGCTTTGAAGTAGACCTGAAGGCCGATGAGCAGGTCAAAACGTCGGCCGGCCAGTTCCCGCTTGATGTCGCGGAAGCCGGTCCACCCTCTCAGGCCGCGTCGACGATTGAATACTACGAAGTCATCGATGGCCTGGTGGTCTTTCACCAATAGGTGCGGCACCGGCTGGATGATCCAAGTGATGCGCGTATCAGGCCACGCTCGTTTGAGGGCATTGGCCACCGGGAGCACATGGACAGCATCGCCGATCGCCGAAAGCATGACGATGCAGATTTCACGTGGAGGTGGTCCTGACCATCCCTCAGTCACGTTAGTGGTGGTCGATTTTGTCACGATGCGTCGGTCTGTCCGGCCTGAAGCATCGCCCATTCAACATCGTCCAACGTTCGTCCCGACGTGTCTTCGAGCTTGCGTAGCGATCGCTCCAGCCGAGCTCTCATGCCACCGTCCATAGGTGGGCCGTTGAGCGGCAGGACAGCTGCTCGGTCCAGGTCTATTACGTGGGTTGCTCCTGATTCACGCTCGATCAGGATGTTCATCGCATTGAGGTCCGCATGTACGATGCGTGCGTTCTCGAGCATGCGAAGGAGCTTGCCGGCGCTCCAGAGAGCATCGGCCTTGGGTCGACCGTCACTCTCGGAAAAGAGAACGTCTGCGAGGCTGACTGCATCGGGGACCAGTTCGGTCACCAGGTCCGCCCGGTAGAACACCCCCGCCGTGTACATCGCTCCGGCGATGATCGCAGGAGTCGGTATCCCGCGCGCGCGCGCTTCTGCGTTCGCTGAGAGTTCTTGGTCCGGGCGTGCCGCGCCAACTGCCACGTACCGATCGTCGAGGACCGTCGCCATAAGGCCACCACGTTGATAGTGGCGGACCGCCCATCTCTCCATTCGGTCCGGTCCTGGGGCGGGCGCGGGAACCGAGTAGACGGTTCCGCGGCCCTTGAAGGTCTCGACCCCGTCCTCTCGTGAAGCCCATTCGTGGAGGGTGGCGCCCGATCCCAATACGGAATCAGCCCAACCGGCTGCTTCCACCCAAGAGAAGCCCTCGGTGCCTTCAGCGGCGAGCACCGTGTATCCCCGGGGCAGCTTCATGCCCCTTACCTTGTCGGCCGGCTGAAGGTCTGGACTTCGGCTTCGGTCCACGCCCGCGAGAAGACGAGGATCTCGTCGATCTCACCGACAAACGGCATCGTCTGATGGACGGTGTTTCCTTGGTGGGACTCGAATCCGATGAAACACGCATCGCTCGGGAATAGGTCGCCGGAGTTCCATGACCCGAGCTCACGAGCTTCGTCTGAGCGGAGATGAGCCGCCGCGTCCGTGAGTTCCCCGTTTACATAGAGAGCCGCCGTCGATGGGTCGAGCAGCTCACCCTTCGTGCCTCTCAGTACTGTGACCACGGATGCCCAGGCGCCCTTGGATACGGCCCTTTCATCAGATGACCAGCCACCGCCCTGAGTATCACCAAGGCGGTAGCGGTTGGTTGGGAGGACCCACAACGCCCACTTGTCGTCACACGCGACCACGTGCTGGTGAAGGCCCAGCGAGTCGACGAGCATCCAGGCGGCGACAGTGAGCGGGCCATCCAGGTCGAACGCCGGGTCTTCAGGCAGGTCGATTCGATCCGCCGTGGTACGGAAGATCCGTGCGCCAGAGACGGGGCCGGGTCCCTGGCCACCCGAAGTATTGCCGTCCTCGTCGCCCGGAAACGAACCATGAAGACCATTCGGCCCAAAGTCCCGCAGGAGGCCGCTTTCCGTGAGGGTCGTCATGTCGTACGCGGCCACAAGTCCGTCCTCACTGATCCATTCGGAACCGGTGGGGCGCTCGGCGGTGACCCCTGAATATGAGAACGCGGCCATTTCTTGCCCGCCGCACGCAGCGAGGACAACTGCCACGCCAAGCGATACGGCACGAAGAGTCACGCTTCGGCGGGTCCTTCCGGGACCTCCATGAGGAAGACGCCAGGACCCTCGAGGACCTGACCCTTCACTTTCACGCGGAACGTGTATTGGCCCGCGTGAGGAAAGACGACCCCATCCATGGGCATGACCAATTGCGATCGCGATGGCGGGTGCCCTTCGGCGGGGATGCTCACTTCGGTCTCACCCTCGACGGTCAGCGAGATGTTGCCCTCGTCGTCCTCCAGGTCTGCCTTGAAGATGTAACGGCCATGGTCTGATCGGTCCCATTCGAGCACCAAGACCAACACCAACATCTCTTGTTTTGCCGGAAATCCAGGCGCTGACAGATCATGGTAGACGCCGTGGAGGTCGATTTTGCCCTCGGGCGTCGGGTTGGCGTGATCGCAGATCGCCGCATAGCGGAGAATACAACTCATGAATCTTTGTCTCGTTTAGAATCAGGGGTGCCCCAGCCGCCGCCGCCCGGCGACCGGATGCTGATGATTTCGCCGGCCTCGATGGAGAACGTCGCTTTGCTGGGGAGGTGTTCCTCGACCCCGTCCCGAATGATCACGTTCTGCCCTGGCGCCCCATCGGAGCCGCCCCGCGCCCCCGACGGACCGACCGCGCGACGTTCTGCTAGGAGGGCGACCCGTGCCGGTCCCAAGAGCATTAAGTCCCGACGGAGGCCGTCGCCTCCGGGATGGAGCCCGTCACCCCCAGAACCGCGTCGGATTCCATACTGTGTGACCCGATACGGATATGCGTGCTCGAGTGCTTCGATGGGTGTATTGAGCGAGTTCGACATGTGGCAGTGCACCGCGGATAACCCAGGCCCGGTCGGACCCGCGCCCATTCCGCCCCCGACCGTCTCGTAGTACGCGAAGGGCTGACCGGTCCGCGGGTCGATGCCCCCGACCGTCGTGTTGTTCATAGTGCCTTGCGAGAGGGCAGGCATTAGGTCCGGAAGCGCCTTGGCGAAGCCCCGAATGAGCACGTCGGTGATGCGTTGGCTTGTTTCGACGTTCCCTGCCGCGACGGACGCGGGAGGCCTCGCGTTTACGATCGATCCCTCGGGTAACTTGAGTTCTACTGCGGACATCGATCCGCCGCCCGCCGGAAGCGGTTCTCCTAGGAGGGCTTCCACCACACAGCGCACGACATAACGAGTTGCTGAGGACGTGATCGCAGCGACTGCGTTCACCCCGCCCGGCACCTGAGGTGACGACCCGGCGAAGTCGATCGTTAGGCTGTTCCCAGCGACTGTCATGGTCGCCTTGATGGGGACTGGTCCGGATCCGAAGCCGTCGTCCTCGATGGCGTCCTCGGCATGGTACGTCCCGTCGGGGATCAACTCCAGACCTGCTTTCACCAGCCGGTCTGCGTAGGCAATGAGGGCGTCCATCGCAGCGAGGGTCTCGTCGACACCTCTTCGCTCGGCGATCTCCAGGAGTCTCGTGGTCCCCGTATGGAGTGCGGCGAGTTGGGCGTCCAAGTCGCCTCCACGCTCATCGGGGGTCCTCACGTTGGCCAGAATCGTGATCCACAGATCTTCGTTTCTCGTGCCTTCCTTGTAGAGGCGGACCGGCGGAATTCGAACGCCTTCTTCGTAGATCTCGCGAGCCAGCGGCATAGAGCCGGGGGTTGATCCCCCGACGTCGCTGTGATGCGCCCGTGAGGCGACGTAGCCCAGGAGGCGGCCGTTCGAGCTATGAATCGGCGAGATCAGCGTGATGTCGGGGAGATGGGTGCCGCCCTTGAAGGGATCGTTCAAGCACACCACGTCGCCGGGTGCGAGCGCCCCCAACTCGGACAGGGCCGCCTCCACGCTCATTGGCATGGCGCCTAGATGGACCGGCATGTGGTCGCCGAGTGAAACTGCTGCCGCCTCAGGGTTGAAGAGGGCGCATGAATAGTCCCTCCTCTCTTTGATATTCGGAGAGAAAGAGGCGCGTTTCAATGCGGCGCCCATTTCTTCGGCCAAGGCGGTGAACAAATGCCGAAAAATCTCGAGCGTTACGGCGTCGGGAGCTGAGGAGTTTTTCAACGTCAAGAACCCGAATTATTCAAGGCGACCCCAGGGGTTTGGTCGGAAACAGGACTTCATTTACGTTATAAGGCTAATGCAAAACCATTGTGTCAAAAGGCGCGCCGAACGTGTGCGCACAAGACCGATAAACGGAGGCCGATTTGGGCAAAGAGAAACTCCTGGAGCGAGCACGCGACGAGCTGTTTAGCCATATCAATCGCTGTGGCGTCATACGGGCTGAAGAGGACGATCAAAAGCATTGGATGGATGAAACCACCGATTACATCGGCGAGCGTTACCCCGATCTGACCGATGGCGATCTCAAGAGTCTTCACGAGATCGGTATACGCTTCTGCCGCCCGGCCATCGCACATGGTCCGCGCAGTGGCGCCAGGACGCAAGGCGACGCCCCGGTGGCTGAAGAGGCTCCGGTGCTCGAGGAAGCTGCACTGGAAGAGGCTCCAGAGCTCGACGCTGCCGCGGTGGCTGGATAACCGCTAGCTCGCAGTAACTTTAAACGGAGCGGGGAAGCCTTCAGGGCTCCCCGCTTCTTTTTTTGTGCTCAAGACCCCTGTTTTGGGGCGATCCCTTGATTTCCTGGGGAATGGAACCCGCTGGGTATGTAGGACGCGGCCCGGCTGGGGACATCGGGAGCTCTGAAAGGGGTTCTTTCCCGTGGAATCTCCTGGCGTTCCTTTGAGTTTTGGGTGGCGAGAGCACTTGTTCCCGCATATAATGCGCCCGCCACCACGCAGATTTTGGGAGGAGGCACTTGAGCACAAGACGTGACTTCATCAGGGCGTCCGCCGGAGTAGGGGCGGGGGCGGCGCTCGGTATGTTCCCAAAAACGTTGCAGGGGGCTCCGAATGTCCTGATCCGAAGGGTGACCCCAACCTGTGTAGCTTCGTCGAACGGGCTTGATTCGGTCGCTCGGGCCATCGAAGAACTCGCGAACGGTGCCTCCACGATCGAAGCTGTGGTTCGGGGCGTGAACTTGGTAGAAGAGGACCCTCGCGATACCTCGGTTGGATACGGCGGCCTCCCGAACGAGGACGGTGTGGTTCAGCTGGATTCCTCGCTCATGCATGGGCCGACGCGTGGCGCCGGCGCGGTTGCTGCGATCGAGGGGATCAAACGGCCTTCGCTCGTTGCCTTGGATGTCATGCGTTACACCGACCACCATCTCTTAGTGGGGGAGGGTGCTCAGCGCTTTGCGGTATCGATGGGCCACAAGATCGAAGACCTCGTTACGGACGAGTCGAGGCAGCGTTGGATTGAGTGGCGCGCTCGATTGACCGACCGGGACGATTATCTGACTCCTGCAGAGTCGCTCGAGCCTATTGGCAGGATGCGTGAGCCGGATGAATTCGGTGACGGCCTGCTCGACTCCCACGACGGATATCGTCCGCAGGGTACAATCAACTGCGACATCGTGGACAGAAACGGTGATATCTCGTCGGTGACTACAACGTCGGGTCTTGCCTACAAGATCCCCGGCCGGGTGGGCGATTCGCCCATCATCGGTGCGGGTCAATACTGCGACAACGACGTCGGTGCTGCGGGCTCGACGGGTCGTGGTGAAGCTGTGATCAAGTCATGTGGAAGCCACACCATCGTGGAACTCATGCGAAACGGCATGCATCCGAAGGATGCCTGCTTGGAGGCGCTGCGCAGGATCGTCCACCTGACGATCGAGCCGCGTCTACAAGATGAAGACGGACGTCCGAACTTCGGCGTCAACTACTATGCCGTGAATAAGAACGGCGAGTACGGCGGGGCGGCCATTTGGTCCGGCGCGCGTTTTGCCGTCAGCGTAGACGGTGACTCGAGGCGTGAGGACTCGGCCTATTTATTCGAACGTCGCGCGTAACGCCGGCGCTGTTACCGACTGCCTACCACGGTGCCTAGATAAGGGGGAGTGGATTGACTGATGCGCTGCAGCTCGAAAACCAAAAGCAGCTGCTCAAGAATTACTATGCAGGCCTGCAGATGGAGTCTCCAAACGGGGGGTTCTTAATTCTGCTCGTCATCAAGCCGCTGGAGGACGGAAGTGCGACGGCATTTTTTGAGTGCAGCGCATCCTCGTTGCGTTACGAGATCAAGATCCCCAAAGGGGGACGTTCCGAACGTAAGGCAGTCAAAGCGGTGTTTGATTCCGGGAAGGATCCGATCTGTCCCAGGCATGGGCAGGGTGTCCGGTTAGTCCGGGCGGGGAAGAACTTGGTATGTAGCCAATGCGGGGTGACCTACGCGCGAGTGTAGGCCGTTTCGACGCCCGATGCGTCCCAAATGTCGGGTGGTACCGCCCCCAAGCGGGCATTACATTGGACGCGAACTGTCCACACTGAGCGATCGACTGCGATCGCCAAGGAGCTCAATAAATGCCCGAACGTTTCCTCAGCTCAGAGGAATACGACGAACAGGCACACAAGCTCTACAACGACGGTGATTATGAGGGGGCCCTTGAGATGTTGAAGGAGGGCCTCTCGCTGTATCCGAATGCCGTGGAACTCTATGTCGGTCTTGGATATGCGCGGCTCGCACGCGAAGAGTATGCGTGGGCTCGCAGAGCGTTCCAACAGGCGGTTGGCTTGGATTCCAGCCACGAGGATGCCTTGGTTGGTTTGGGCGAGACTCTCCTGCGCTTCGGGGAACAAGAGGCCGCCTTGAAGCTGTTCGAAGAAGTAGCATCGATGGGCTTCGACGACGATACCGAGCTCATGCTCACCATGGGTCGCGCGCTCTATCGGGAGGCTCTGTACTCCCAATGCCGTGACGTCTTCGCAAAGGCCGCAGCCTCGAGGCCGGACAGCGCCGACGCAGCCGCTTCGCTCGGTTATGCGCTCCATCGGCTTGGAGACGAAGTCGGCTCAGGTCGTCAGATCCGTCGTGCGCTGAGAATCGATCCGGACCTTCATGAGGCCCGCATCTACTTGGGCCACCTACTGTACGACCGTGGAGATTGGGAGGGTGCACTCAGAGAATTCGAGCGTGTGCCTCCGGTCGAACACTGGGACGCTTTAGCGGTTTGGCGGCTCATGGAGTTGAAGCGTTCACTGTGGCATTTGGAAGCCGGAGACTCCAGGATGTCGCCGTGGGAGGAGCGCCTGAACGAGCTGGAGGAACTCGACGACCCGATCGACAGATTGCTGGCAGAGGTCGAGTCGAAAATGCGTGGTGTGGATCCCGGTGACTATACGGACCCGAGTCAGACGGAGCTCTTCGAGCGCAGCCAAGCCAACGAATCAGAAGAAAGACACGTCATACGCCTCAACGACGGTCACCAGATCAGAGGCAACTGGTACGAGATCGTTCGGCAAATGCGGGACCAGGCCGGTTTCTCTCACGAGACGGTGGCGCACTACATGCGCAGGCTCGCGGAGCGGTGGCATGAACAAGATGGGGTGGAGCTCCCCTTCACGGAGCCGGAGGTTTTCGTTCGGGCTGCTGTTGATGCGGGACTGTTACGACTCGAAGTCGAATCCGAGGAGTAGGGAAAATGGAGGACACGGGGACATTGCTCGAGCGGTTCCATGCTGTTTTGGTCGAAGAAATTCGCAGTCAGCGGCCCGAATACATCTCAAGTCCGTTTACCGTCGCGGAGATCTATCAAAATCTCGTCCCTTATGGATCGCATCGCGATCGCATCGGGGTCGAGATGAACGGTGATTACGAAGACGCCCTCCTCCGACTCCTCGCCGGTGAAGGAGGCTTCTTGGTTCTCGACTCGGACGCAGCCCTTCGTAACCTGCGTGAAGAACTCGAATCGTCGAACCCGAACACAGGGCTCTACAGAGAATTTGCGGCCGTGGATGTCCGCCTCAATTCGGATGCGGTGGATGGGTCGCATGGAGCCGTCCAGCCAGAGTTGGCCTCCGACGAATTGGTGTTTCTCGACGACGAGCCCGAGCCCGAGCCCGAGCCTGGAATCGAGGCCCAGGATGAGGTCGAGATCCGTATGTTGGACGAGCTGGCGCCGCCGGAAGAGCCGGCGGCCGATGACTTCTTCGCAGAGAACGGCGTGGATGACACCCCGGCGGATGAGACGACTGCCAACGATGTGGCGGACACCCCTTCGGCGTGCCGGTGGTGCAGAGCCGACCTCCCTCAGCGGACCAATGTCAATTTCTGTCCGTTTTGTGGACAGGACATACATGTGGTCCCGTGTCCGAACTGCAGCGAGGAGCTCGAGCCAACGTGGAGCTTCTGCCTGGCGTGTGGAACGGAAGTCGCCGGTTAGCGGTGGACTCCGCGCGAGCCGGTGGGTCAATGCCGCGCTCGCACTCACCTGCGTGACTCTCTTGGCTGCGTGTAAGGCTGATCCTGAACTTCGGCCAGATGCGCTCCTTCGGGAAGAACTTGGCCTTACCGACTACGACGAGGTCTACCAGATCTCGATCACTGGCGGCGCCGTCGAAGTGGCTGAGCCTGCCGAGACCACGGTTGAGGGAGGTGCGTATGTCGAATTTGTCACCACGGATTGGCTGGTCCACGAGATCATCTTTGAGATCGACGGCCTGACTCCTGAGGCTCAGGACTTCCTTGAGCGCACAGATCAGGTCGCTTCCCCTCCGTTGTTGCGGCTCGACAGCCGATTCGTACTCGACTTCAGGGAAGCCCCGGCGGGCCGGTATCCGTACGCTGTGGAGGGGAGCGGTGCGAGCGGGCGTGGGGTGGTGATCGTGGTAAAAAAACCGTAATCTGCCGGTACGCCGACGAGGTTTGTCCTCTGTCGATCCTCTTCACAGTTGTGACCCCCTGAGCATGCCGAGAATCGCCCTCATTCCCGGAGACGGCATAGGCGTCGAAGTTGTGCGCGAAGCGCGTCGCGTCCTAGATGCGATCAATGATGCGGAGGGCCTGGGCTTCGAGTTTGTCGACTGGGATCTCGGCGCAGATCGTTACTTGCGTGACGGCGTCACGATTACCGACGATGAGTTCAAGTCGTTGTCCGAAGATCATGACGCGGTCCTTCTCGGCGCCTTGGGGGACCCTCGAGTGCCCAGCAATGTGCACGCTAAGGACATTCTCCTTGGCATGAGATTCAAACTCGACTTGTACGTGAACTTCCGGCCTTGTGTGCTTCTCGCTCCGGACCATTGCCCTCTTCGCGACGTCGAATCTCTCCGCCTCGAGACCTTTCGCGAGAACACCGAAGGCGCGTACACAGGCATGGGTGGGACGTTCAAGACGGGCACGGCCGACGAGGTCGCGATCGAAGAGGACGTGAATACACGGAAAGGCGTCGAGCGCATCATTCGAGCGGCCTTCGATTTTGCACACACGCGTGGGCGGCACCACGTCACGCTGGTGGACAAGTCCAACGTCCAACGTCACGCCGGAGGACTGTATCGGCGGGTCTTCGCTGAGGTGGGTGAGGAATACCCGGCCATCGAACAGGATGCGATGTACGTGGATGCGATGGCCATGGACTTGGTGCGGCGACCGGAGCGATATGAGGTCATCGTCACGTCGAATCTCTTTGGCGACATCATCAGCGATCTCGCCGCTGAAGTGACCGGGGGTCTCGGGTTAGCTCCTTCCGCCAACATCCATCCTGGCCAGAATGCGCTCTTTGAGCCGGTTCACGGGTCCGCTCCAGACATTGCGGGCCAGAACCTCGCGAACCCTATCGGGGCTATTCGTTGCGTGGCATTGATGCTTGATCATTTCGGACACGCCGAAGCGGCTGAGCGGGTTGAGGCGGCTGTCGCTGCTTCGGCCCGAGAAGGAAGGACGACACCGGATCTCGGTGGCGACCTCGGTACGGATGGCGTCGGCCAGTGGATCACCGCCCAAGTGGTGGGGAACACGGCCGCAACCAACTAACGACAGACGGAATCCGAGATGGCTGAACGACGCACGATCGGCCAGATCCTGATGGGTCTGGGACGGATCACTGAAGATGACTGCGCCAGGGCTCTCGAGTATCAACGAGACAACGGGGGCTACTTCGGCGAGGCGCTTGTCGAGTGCGGCTTCCTTACGGCGGAGGAGCTCGAATGGGGTCTCGCATCTCAGTTTGACCTTCCGTATGTGTTCCCAGAGGCCGACTCGATTGACCCAGAAGCTGCGGCTTTGGTCACGCCCGAGTGGGCGCTCGCGAACCTGACGCTCCCGATCATGAAAGTGGGGGATCTGCTCACTGTAATCGTCGATTCGCCCATCAAGACCCGGGCCGTGGACGAACTGAACGCCCGTACGGATCTGGAGATTCAGTTGGCATTGGCATCTGCGAGCACGATTCGCGGATTGATCTAGGATGTCTACGCGCGCGGATCCGCAGCGGAAGAATCCCAGCGACCTTCGGCCATCAACCTCTTCGATTCGATGAGCTTGGCGCTCGAGGCAGCCTCTGGCCGGTTCGGGATCTCGACGAGGGGGCACCGATCGTGGTTCTGGTACGATGACAGCGGCACGATCCGTCGACGTCCGCTGGAGGCCCTGTGGGAACAGGAGATGGCTCAGCTTTTTGATCCTTCACCTATGGCTCAGGTTGAGGGGCAAAACAGGGCCAGGTGGATGGGTGAACTGTCGCGGGCGGGCATCGTGACGCCGGTTGAGGCTAAATACCTTTCGGACGAGTCGGGCCACGAGTTCTTGTTCCAGCCGACTCAGGAACTCTCGCTGCTTTCGGATCGCTTCGCGTTGCCGAATCCAGGCATTATGTCCGAGATCCGACTTCTGGCTCGATCGGGCTCGGCCCGCTTCGTAGTTACTGCGGACCCGCCCGAGTTGGGGCACGAGATCCTTCCACACCTTCCTCCACTACTGCTCGATCCGTCGTGGCGGAGTATCTACATCAATGCGAAAGACCAAGCCGCCGCAGATGAGGCGTTCAGCGTCAAGATGCCGAATGAGCCCGACCAATGGTCGGAGGAACTCGAAGCTCTGCGGGCGTTCCACTTCGACGTGGTCACGGTGGATTTGACAGGGAATCAGTCGTCGTGGGCAGGAAGCGCGCTCGACGTGGCTTCTGTGGCGTTCCTTTTGTGGCAGGTCGATGAGGATCGTAAGCCGGCTTATGACGCCGGGATTCGTTGGGAAATGCACATCAAGCGAGAAGAAGGCGACCACCTTGAGTGGACGCTTGAACCGCTGCACGGTTAAACAGACTGACTTGAGGCCAACGGAGATGCCGTCACATGGCGCAGATTGATCAATTCCTGAAGGTCCTGTTCGAGCAGGGAGGCTCCGACCTCCACCTGACGGTGGGTGCTCCCCCGATCATGCGCGTTCATGGACACATGCAGCGGCTCAAATTCCGTGACCTCAGCGGCAAGGACATGGAGTCGTTGGTCTATGAGATCATGGATGAGGAATGGCGTATCCGCTTCCTCGACACATTGGACTATGACTTCGCGTATGAGATTCCGGGCATGGCCCGATTCCGAGTCAATGTCTTTTGGCAGCGAAAGGGCTTGGCGGCGGTCATGCGGACGATTCCGTCCGACATCCTGACCTTCGATCAACTCGGACTTCCGGACGCCGTCCGGAAGTTCTGCATGCTGACCAAGGGGCTCGTGCTTGTGACGGGGCCCACGGGCTCGGGTAAGTCGACGACGCTCGCGGCGATGGTCGACCTCATCAATGAGGAACGCCAGGAGCACATCCTCACCATCGAGGACCCGATCGAGTTCACGCACCCGAATAAGAAGTGCTTGGTCAATCAGCGTGAGATTTCGACGCATACGAAGAGTTTTGCCAATGCGTTGAGAGCAGCGTTTCGTGAGGATCCAGATGTCATTCTGGTCGGTGAGATGCGCGACCGGGAGACCATCGAACTCGGGATCACCGCTGCGGAAACCGGTCACTTGGTGTTCGGTACGCTCCACACCTCATCTGCGCCCAAGACCGTCGACCGCATCATCGGCGTATTCCCATCGGATCAGCAGGCGCAGATTCGGGCCATGCTCGCCGAGTCACTCAAAGGCGTAATTGCGCAGGTCCTCTTGAAGACCAAGGACGGAAAGGGCCGGCGGGCCGCGCTCGAGATCATGGTAGGCACCCCGGCCATCAACAATTTGGTCCGTGAGAACAAGATCCATCAGATCCCGTCGATCATTCAGACGGGTAAGAAGGATGGGATGCAGCAGCTTGACCAGCACATTCTGGAGTTCCTCATGTCCGGTGTGATTACGGCCGAAGAGGCTTATATGAAGTGCAACAACAAGCAGGCATTCAGGCAGTATCTAGATGGATCGCCCTCAGAAGAGCTCACATAGGGGGTCCTCGTGAAGTCCCGACAGGGGCACGGGTAGGGTGTTCACGGTGAGGACCATCCCATGATCCCTACATCTACTTCCGATGTCCCGAAGCTCATCAAGTCGCTTCAGGAGCAGACGGTCGAAGTGGAGGAAATCTTCTCTGCGTATTCACCGGACCAGTTGCTTTGGAGGCCGAACGAGCAAAAGTGGTCGGTGGCTGGGCACGTGGCGCACATGTGCATCGTGAACGAGCCCTATATCGAGGCGATGCAGACCTGTGTCATGAAGAACAAACGCCGCAAGTCGGACGGCCCGTACAAGCATCCCTGGTTTGGGCGCTGGTTCGCTGGTCAGATGGAGCCGCCTCCGAAGATGCGCATGAAGACCGCGAAGGAGATGAAGCCGGACCCCACGCTCGAGAGCCCTGACGTACTGGAGCGCTTCCTTCGGGTTCAGGGAGATATCTCTCAGGTCGCTGCGGACGCTAAGGGCTTGGATCTCGGAAAGGCTCGATTTTCGTCCCCGTTCATGAAGCTCCTCCGCTTCTCGATGGGTACCGGCTTGGGCACTCTGGACGCGCATAACCGCCGCCATATCTGGCTCGCCCGTGAGGTGATCGACTGGGATGGCTTCCCGGGAAGCTGATCGTTGGGTTGGATGACCCGATGGGGGTGAACAGGGCGGCTCTGAGGGGGTAGCTCTCGGTCCGACAAACCCAAAGCTCTCCCTTCATCAGATAGAGGCTCCATGGCTACCCAGGGTCACCCGCGTGATGTCGTCGTTCTGTCCGGCAAACGCACTGGATTCGGAACGTTCGGTGGTTCGTTGAAGAAGTTCACGGCTACGGATCTCGGTGTGATCAGCAGTCAGGCCGCTATTGAAGCTGCGGGCATCTCGGCCGACCAGGTCGACCATACTTTCTTCGGTAACGCCCTCCAGACTTCGGCCGACGCTATTTACCTGGCCCGCCACGTTGCACTCCGTGCCGGTGTCCCGCAGAAGGCTCCCTCCCTCACGGTTAACCGACTCTGTGGTTCGGGCTTCGAAGCCATCGTTCAGGGCGCGAAAGAAATCGTTCTGGGCGAGGCCAACGTTTGTCTCACCGGTGGCACCGAATCCATGAGCCAAGCTCCGCATGTTGTACGTGGTGCCCGCTTCGGGAGTCTCCGCTTGGGGCCAGCAGGGAAGCAGTTCGAGGATCTGCTTTGGGAGTCGCTCATGGACACGAATTGTGACCTGACGATGGCCCAGACGGCTGAGGAGCTCGCAGATCGGTATGGCATCACGCGCGAAGAGGCAGACCAAGTTGCGATGAACTCGCATCAGCGGGCGCAAGCCGCTTGGGACGCTGGGTACTTCGATGCGGAGATTGCCCCGGTCACGATCCCTTCGCGAAAGGGCGACACGATCTACGCGGTCGACGAGCATATTCGTGCGGACACGACCATGGAGGCGCTTGGGCGTCTCCGTCCGTACTTCAAGAAGGACGGACTCGTGACTGCCGGTAACGCTTCCGGACTCGGTGACGGATCCGCCAGCGCGGTGCTTGCTGGTGGGGACTATGCGGAAGCGAATGGCCTGACCCCGCTGGGGCGTCTCGTCTCGTGGGGCTTCGTTGGCGTTGAGCCGCAGATTATGGGCATCGGTCCGGCTCCTGCAGCACGACTGGCTCTCCAGAAGGCAGGCCTCACGCTAGACCACATGGACCTCGTCGAGGTTAACGAGGCGTTCGCGCCTCAGTACATGTCCGTGGAGAAAGAGCTCGGCCTCGATCCTGAGAAGACCAACGTGAATGGGGGCGCCATTGCGCTGACCCACCCGTTGGCTGCATCCGGGTCCAGAATCACGATCCATCTCTTGCACGAACTAAAGCGCCGCGGCGGGAAGTATGCGCTGGGCTCCGCGTGCATCGGTGGTGGTCAGGGCGGTGCCGTGATCGTAGAGGCGCTCTAGGCGGCCGATGACTGACGAACCTGGAACCAGCCTTACCCGGCGGGAGTTCGACGCGGTCATTCGACGGGCCGCCGAGCTGTCGTCCGCTGATGGAGCGGGTGATGGTTCGTTGTCCGAAGTGGAGGTATTTCGGATTGCGGGCGAAGTGGGACTGAGTTCCGAGCATGTAAGACAGGCGCTAACGGACGTGCGGACAGAAGGCCTGGACGTCGGCGTCGTCGATCGGATCTTTGGGCCACTCTACGTTCGGGCGGCCCGAGTAGTGCCTGGTACCAGCTGGGATCTGACCGCGAAAATCGACGAGTTTCTCGCAGGCTCGCAGTTGCTGCAGTCGGTACGGAGGACTTCAGAATTGCTCCTGTACCGACCTTCAGTGGACTGGGCGTCTCAGATCGCTCGTGCCGCGAGCTTCACCTCAAGGAAGTACTATCTCGCTTCGGCGAAGTCGGTCGAAGTCCACGTCACATCGTTAGAAAACGACCGGTCGCGGATCGAGTTCGTGGTTGATCCTGGGACTCGTGACGAGAGCATCATCGGGACCGGGATCGGGGGTGGCTCTGCAGGCCTAGCCGCCGGGTCTTTGGCTGGGTGGGGACTGGCCGCGCTTACACCGGTCGGCCTCGCGGTCGGGGTGGGTATCGTGTTGGGGACGGGGATCGCGACGGGTATCACCTACCTCGCAGGCGCTTCACACAAGAAGAAGCTGGGCGAGGTGCAGATGGAGATTGAAGGAGTGCTCGATACGCTTGAACGCGGCGAGTCCCTCGAGCCTCCTCCTGCATCTTGGCGACGTTGGGTGAAGCGACACTTTCATGGTGTCGCTCGGGACGTGATGCAGGACGAAGCGTAGAATTTATGAACCGGCGCCCGGCGCCGAATACACATAACGGAGAAGCAGAGTGGATATCAGCAAGGTGGGGGTGGTCGGATGTGGCCTCATGGGCAGTGGCATCGCGGAGATCGCAGCCAAGAGCGGCTTCGATGTTGTGGTACGTGAGATGAACGACGAGCTGCTTCAGAAAGGGCAGGCCCGTATTCAGAAGTCGATGGACCGGGCGGTCAAAAAAGAGAAGCTCACTGCTGCGGATCGCGATGCAGCGGGGGCTCGCCTGAGTTACACGACTCATGTGTCCGATCTGGCTGAGTGTGACATCATCATCGAGGCCATCGTGGAAGAACTCGACGCCAAGAATGCCCTGTTTGGTGAACTCGATGGTATCTGCGGTGACAACACGATCTTCGCGTCGAACACCAGCTCCCTGACCATCACCGATATGGCCGCGGCCACGGAGCGAGCGGATCGTTTCGTGGGGCTGCACTTCTTCAACCCGGTCCCGGTCATGAAGCTCGTCGAGGTCGTGAAGACCATCGTGACGAGCGCCGAGACCTTTGATAGGGCCCACGCCTTTGCGAAGGCGCTGGGCAAGGTCCCGATCGCCGCGAAAGACAACTCGGGTTTTGTCGTGAACCTCTTGCTGGTTCCCTACATGCTTGACGCGATCAGGCAGCTGGAACGAGGTGTCGCGAGCATTGAGGACATCGACACGGGAATGGCGCTGGGTTGTGGTTACCCAATGGGGCCGTTCATGCTGTGCGACTTCGTCGGTATCGACACGCTCTACAAGATCAGTGAGATCATGTTCGACGAGTATCGGGAAGAGCGGTACGCCCCTCCGCCATTGCTCAAGCGAATCGTCGCGATGGGTCGTTACGGCCGAAAGACCGGTATGGGCTTCTATGACTGGTCTGGTGATAAGCCGGTGGCCCTAGAGCTCTAGAGCCTCTGCCATGGTTGGGCTTCTAGGGTCGATTCGTGACCCTGGGGGTCACACCTGGTACGGTGAGCCGGAGGAATTTGCTGTCGCGACGGCGCTGCAGGATCCGATTTTAGACACTGGCCCCTGGTAGAGTGAGCCCATCCTGTTGTGTAGGGACAGGGCCCCATGATCGTAGCGTACGTCTCAGACCCTTAGGTCCGAACGGTTGTGCAGAACGCTGCAGACCCGGAAGAAGACGTTGTGCTATGAGTTCGCCTTGCTCCAGATGCGGTGGAATGGGGTTTGCCTCGACTGACCGTGCTGCCCGATGGGACTCGAGGGCCGCTCGTGGGTGTACGCTCGGATGTCCCCGTGTTGGAGTTGGGCCAGAGGGCTTCTGGTCCGTTGGGAAAACGAATGTCGCTCCTCCCAGTTGCCACTGCGGCGCATTGTTTTTCTGACCAGCCGCCTTCAAACGGTGATCGACGAACAGGCTCAGGGAGCGTCTTGGGTCGACAAGTGCCTGGCGGATCTCAAGGGGGCAGGTACGCCGCTGCCCATGCCCCTGTGCGCGTTTAGTCGCCGGATTCTCGAGTTCCCTACGCACTACAAGGGCCTCCACGCCATGGCGGATGTGTGTGAGATGACGCGAGATGGGCTAAAGGCGCGGTTCCGGCGTCGCGGGTTGGAATCGCCGTGCACGTACCGGCGGGGGGCGTCAAACGCGGTCACTACGATTCTTGGGTGCAGATGGCCGAGAGTACAGCTTCCGGTCCGTAGACAAAGACCCGAGCCCGGTCTTCGGCTCGCTCCTCAGGGAGACGTTCATCGACGATCTCGTTCAGGACGTGATCAGTGCGGCACACCCACTGTGGGCTCACGTGGCTCTTACAGGCTTGCTACAAAGTCACGGAACACGGCTTGAGCGCGTAGCGGCGCTTCGTCGTTGCGCAGATAAGGGTTCGTACCGTCCGCCTCGATCGAGCGGGCCTTCTGATTGTCGGCCAGCTGAATGTCTAGGAGCTTCGCCAGCTGCCGTTTGACTTCGGGGTCGTAGACGGGGATCGCAACCTCGACGCGCCGTGACAGATTCCGCTTCATCCAGTCGGCGGACGCGAGGTACATGCGGTCTTCTCCACCGCTGTGGAAGCGGTAGATCCTCGGGTGCTCGAGGTATCGATCGATGATGCTGCGCACACTGATGGTCTCACTCTGCCCGGGAACGCCCTGGAGGAGTCTGCAGATTCCACGAAGGATGATCTCCATGGGCACTCCGTCACCGGAGGCGTCATAAAGCGCTCGAATCATCTTGGTGTCCTCAAGCGCGTTCAGCTTCAGCGTGATCCCTGAAGGCAGTCCTTGCTTGGCCGCCTTGGCTTCGTCCTTGATGAGTCGCTTCAGACCCTTTCTCAGTGTAAAGGGCGCCACGAGGAGGTGTTGCGTCTCAGGCTCTTCGATCTCGCCGGCCAAGAACATGAAGACCTGTTCTAGGTCTGCGGTGATACGCTCATCCGCCGTGAGGATGCCGTGGTCCGTGTAGATCTCCGCGGTCTTCTCATTGAAGTTGCCTGTCCCGACGTACCCGTAGTGTCGGACGCTGGCCCCTTCGTTCCGTGCCACCAGGCAGATCTTTGCGTGGACTTTGAGGCCGCGCATCGAATAGAGGGTTCGAACACCTGCCGCCTCCAAGCGCTCAGCCCAGTAAAGATTCGACTCTTCGTCGAATCGAGCCTGAACCTCCATGAAGACGGTGATCTTCTTCCCGTTTTCCGCCGCCTTGATCAGCGTCGAGAGTACGGCCGAGTCTCTGGCGACTCGATACACGGTCAGCGAGATGGCCGTTACGTCCGGGTCTTCGGCCGCCTCATCGAGGAAGCGGACAAAATGGTTGAACGACTGGTAGGGTGTGTGGATGACCTGATCGGCTCCTCTGACCAGTTCGAGGATCGAGGGGGCAGTCTCCAGGGTCGGGTGGGGAATTGGGGGCCAGTCCGGATAGCTAAGGTCGTCACTCCCAAAGCGGGGGAAGCCCATGTAGTCGCTCAAATTGTGATATCGGGCACCCAGTATGAGGTCTTCTTCCGCGAGGCCGAGTTCATGCTGCAGTGTGTGCACGAGGACGTAGGGCATGCTCATGTCGTACAGGAATCGACTGGGTAGGCCGGTGTCTCTCTTCCCCAAGCTCTGGCGGATCGCTTCAACGAGGTCGACCTCAAACTCATCGTCCACGTAGAGCTCCGCATCTCGGGTGAGCTTTAGAGCGTAGCTGCGGCCTACTTCTTTCCCAGGAAAGACCTCATCCAAGCAGTACCGGATCACATCGTCGAGGAACATGACTTCGTGATTGTCACCCCGCGACGGAAGCGTGATAAATCGGGAGACTTGCCCCGACGGCACTTCAACCAATTGATAGGAGGGTGTCCATGAAGTCTGGACACCGTCGGTTCCGTCCCACACCTCGACCGCGAGGTAGACCTTGTGGTTCTTGAGGAAGGGCGGACCATCACTTCCTCGAAGTGGTGCGGGATCGAGATGATGGGCGATCGTGTCGCGGAATGTGGAACGAAGAAAGTCGTCATGTACGGGATCGACGGTTTCTTCGTTCACAAGGTTAATGCCCGTAGCCCTCATTTCGTCCATCAAAGGACCGAGGATGCCCCCGTACCGCTCCTGCTGAGTCATTACAATGCGGTGTATGTCATGCAATAGTCGGTGTGGCTCGATCCCGAACTTCGCATACCCGCCCTTACCCAGGCGCAGCAGGCTTCGGAGCGAAGCGACCCGCACTCGGAAGTACTCGTCTAGGTTCGACGAGAAGATGCCGCAAAAGAAGAGTCGCTCGAAGAGCGGGACTGCTGGGTCGGCGGCTTCTTGGAGGACACGTTCGCTGAACGCCAACCAGGCCGTTTCGCGATCGACGAGCTGATATTTGTCCGTCTTCTCTGACACGGGTCTTTCCGAACGGAGGTAGGAAAGTCTCAAACTTGCGATGAAGATAGTGTCGACGCTGGGTCGGCACACGCGGTTCGGTTTTGGATTGCATCTCGACTCGGAGACCCACACGGTGTGTCGGGCCCGATGAGTGGTGCCGTTGGAGGCTCGGGCCACAGGATTGAGGAAGGGAGAGCCAGGATCAAACGTGAAGGCGACTTAGGGTGATGCGAGAAGAGGTGCGCGAAGGCAGGAGAGCGGCGTGGGGACGTGGCAACAGAACCTGGCTCATTGGTTGGTTGGCGGCTGGATCGTTCTGGGACGGCCCACAAGGCACCCGCGGGGGCGGGGGGAGTTTGTTTACAGGCCCTCTGCTGGTGCATCACTACGTTCACAACCGTGGGCTATGACAATGTCACCCCCGTGACGGCGGCTCAGGTGGACTACTCGAGGGTGCAGCACGGCCTCGGCCACACAGATGAGACGTTCCGCTACCTAGATGAGGCCGTCGACAAGGGAATCGGCTCGGTCGTATTCCTTGCTAAGAACCTCTGGGTCGAGTCGCTCAGGTCAGGCCCGCGATTCGACGCGCTCCTGAATCGTGTCGCACATCCGTCGATGCGGTCTTTTGAGGCCACTCAGTTCGACTGATTTCCGCTTCGCGGCATGCGCCGCTGTGCGACTTCGTGCCAGACCAGGCCGAGCGCTATGAGTGTCAGCCCGGCTGCCCAGATCGTGGCGTCCACGAAGAAGGCCAGACCGAGACAGCACACCAGTCCTGATAGAGCTGTCCACCTGGGGTATCGTCGGTCCGGCTCGGGCAGGCGGAGCGCGGCCAAATTCGTGAGCGCGTAGTAAACGAGAACGGTGAATGCCGAGAACGACCACGTGGTCACCACGCTCCCCGAACTGGCTAGGACGGCGATGATCGTTGCCACGAGGAGCACTGCGCGGACCGGTGATTTCTCGGGTCCGGCGACGTGTCCCACACTACGTGGTAGGTCTCCTTGGCGTCCCATGGCGAAGGCCACCCGCGACAGACCCAAGAGGAGGTTCAGCAAAACTCCGGCCATCGCGGTGACCGCAGCGATCCCGACGACCCAACTCACTCCAGGCACGGGGAGAAGTCGGGCCACAACGACCAGCGGCGCCGTCTCGGCGTCGGTCGCCGACGTGAGGCCCTCTGCGCCCGCCGTAGAGACCGCCACAGCGGTGACTACGGCGTAGACCACCATGGTCACCACGAGCGTGGTAATGATGGCGCGCGGGATATTCTGGGAAGGTTCCCGGATCTCCTCACCCAGAGTGGCGATACGCCCGTATCCGGTGTACGCGACGAACATGAGGGCAGTGCCGTGGAGTAGTCCTCTCATGCCGCCCGTCATAGGGTCCAGCAACGGTTGAAACGGAGCCAGGCCCCGCTCGAACATCCCCGGGAATCCGATCAGTACGAATGCGGAGAGCCCGGCCAGGGTCACGGATACGATGACAGCGTTCGCAGCATTTGACCGACGGATTCCGCCCGCGACGACCGTGGTCAGAACGGCGAGTAAGCCGAGAGCCAACGCCACCCGAGGGAGGGTCCCGTGCACACCTGATGCCGACAGGACGTAACCCGAGAAGCCGAGGGCCGCGGTCGCAGCCGATGCCGACTTCGCCCATAAGAACATCCATCCGGCAGTGAAGCCGAGACGGGGGTTGAGGTAGCGGTAGCCGTAAGCATAGGTCCCGCCACTGACCGGATGGGCCGCAGCGAGCTGAGCACTGGACAGACCGTTCAACGTGGCGACAATCGCAGCCAGGATGACTGCGAGCACGACTCCTGGACCCGCTACACCCGCCGCGATTCCGATGCTCACGAAGATTCCCGTTCCCAGGATCGAGCCCAATCCCATGAGGACGGCGCCCGGAACTCCCACGACCCGTGCGAGGGTGCCGCTAGGAGTGGTCGATGGCCCGTTCATGACGCTCACTCCTGCGGTGGGGGAAGTTGCGTCGAATAATCTGGCTTCCCCAAGGAATGGGCGCGATAGGGATCTACGGAGTGTTGGCGCACCATGTCTCGGTGCATAAACGCGAGATCGGGGTCCGGATGGCGTTGGGTGCTCAGCCTGAGGTCGTAGTGGGAGGAGTGGTGCGGTCCAGGCCTGACTCTAGCGGGCATTGGGATCCTGTTCGGCAGCGTGGCTGCGGCTGTGTCGACGCGGTACTTGGAGTCACTTCTGTTCGCGGTGTCATCGCGGGCTCCATGGGCCTTTATGGTTCCGGCTATCGCGCTTGCAGCGGCCGCCGTTTTGGCGGCCTGGATCGCTGCGGCTCGGCAAGGACGGCTGCCGCCCGCAGAGGTTTGGATTCCGCTTCGTCGGCCGCGACGTGCTCGCGGGTGGGACGGCGTTTCAGGACGTGGGGGCCGCGCTCGAGTATCGCCGCATTCGGCGACTGGCTGTATGCCGTTCATCGTAGATGGCCGAGAGACGTCGCAGGCTCAGGTGGCGACTCTCGCACCAGAGAAAATGTCACCCGTAATCGTACTCATGCGCGGGGAGGCTATGCGCCTCCTAGGGTCTATTGGACAGCGAGCGGCTGTCTTCTGATGCGATGGGTCGTCGGCCAGGGCCTGTTATCACACGCGAACGAGTCTATCCTTTTGTGTTGTGTTGTGTTGTGTTGTGT